>BNJS01002547.1_pt1 | contig 143459 bp, 195 predicted proteins | sample 8540461 | NCBI WGS metagenome assembly BNJS01 (sample SAMD00202454, study PRJDB9452) | human saliva metagenome | isolation source: human saliva | place: Japan | reverse complement strand
CCTCGACTAGCACTATTGTTCAACGATCGATTGGAGGTTAAACCTCAATCGGTTCGGTTAGATTCTGAACAGATTTTTATCAGATTGTTGAGTGTGTGGTTGATTGTGATTGAAGGGTGGGGTTACGGCGAGAACGAACGAGCAACAAGATGCCAACAAGATAATGAAAATGGCAGGAAGCTGATCTTTTCACTGACTAGCACTATTGGTGGTTCAATGATCTATTGGGGTTTAGTTTCGGGGTACGTTACAGGTTTTCTACTTGTCACAACCTTCTCAGTACCGCACAAAACCACCTGAAACTGCAAGTTTTAGCGTGTCCTTTTTTCTCCAAATCGACTTTTTCCCTTTCAGCATCAAACACACTTTTCACGAACTCTGTTCCGCCGTCTCTTAAACCTCACTTACTGCTTTTACACCAATTTTGTGGAAGGTTGGAAGCAAAGTAATTGTAGGCGCACGAAGGTGTTCCCATTTTCATCTTTCATTTTATAGTGATGTTCTCCACCTGTTCTACTTTCTCCCATTTGAGTGTATATAAATAGTTTCTAACCTCAAATACTCAGAAGATTTCGTTTGAAAATTATTCGATTATACCAAAGTTCATTGTTACCAAACAGAATTTTCTCCCATTTATAAAATCCTTCCATCGTAAGCAAGATATTTTCTCCTATAAAATATAAAAAAATTTTGGAGATTATTTAAATTATTCTGAGATTTTTTACAAATTTGACTTATTTGAGAAATTTATACTTTATCTATGGATAGAAAATACTTTGTCTACTATTAAATATTTGTTGATTTCACTCCATGTAGGTTTTAACATCCCAACTATCCTAATTGATAGAAGATAACAGTAATGTCATAGGGATATTTCTAAAAATTATCACAACATTTTCTTACAAGAGAATATTATGAACGATAATAGATAAATTTGAATTATCCAAAGATTAAAACCCTTCACTTTGAGATGAAGTTGAATTCAACCATGAATTATAATGAGTGGTAAAGCATCTTGTTTAGTGAGCTGGATTCAGTAAAATGCAGAAATGGACGAAGTGATCTCTATGAAAGATTGGTTTGAACTAGCTGGATGATTTATACAAAGTGATTATATGGGAAGAACCTAGATATGAATGTAAGATAAGAGTGTAATGAGATTAGCCTCTCAAGTAAATGCATCTAGAGGAAAGTAGTACGAGGCCTAATTGAAAATTCATACTGACGAATGTGTATCACCTGGAAGTTTGATATAAACCTAATGAAGCTACCATGGAATGATTTGTTTAATACAAATTTTGAGATACTTTTTTAGAAAGGCACTATAACGCATCGCTATTACCATTTAGTAACTAACAAGGAAACTCTATTGTACGCGCCACATCCAAGATTGATAAAGTTGTATTAAGTTTCAACGTTCGTCCTTATATTATGTGGGGTTAGACTTATCCAAAAATTTAATTTGTAAATACTGTACGTCAATCATTAATAGAAAATGTACTTGTTCATTGGTTTTCATGACGATCCTAATTTTCAATTGGGTTGGTGGTACGCGACATTATAAATAAGATCTAGTTTAATATATAATATACAATGTAAATGCATGATTCTGTTATTTGTTTATCGCAAGATATGGGTTTGATATCATAATTTAGTAGACATAAAAATATTAAAGTGTTTTTTGAGGCTTTGACTTTCTGACCTATATAAACAAAAGATACTCCAAAGTGGCGTGTGGAGAAACATCATAGAACAACATCATTATTGCAGCAAAGAGAGCTATGACATTTGTAATTAAAGGACTTAAAAGAAATCTATGAGTCATATCCAGGGTGTGATAGTATTTAAGTATCTTACTTACGTAATTTGACACAAGACTAGAAATACTATATTGGAACGCATTATGAAATGTGTGGATATGTCCGACAGATGCTTGTTTATGAAGCGTTAATTGGGTATCGAGACAGCCTTAGTACCAGCTGATTTAGACTGGTATTAGTTCTAGAAGAGTTATTATTTGAACATTCTCATATACAAATAATAAAATTTATCAAAAGTTAATGTTTAAAAATATCTCTTTTAATATATATCGCATAAAGGTAGAGTGGAGAATTAACTGGGATTTTAAAACACTGAGAAACTTCAAATACTTTACTTATGAACATGGACGTCATTGTCTTACATTAAATGTCTGTTTTTTTACATCTCATCTTGATTGAGGGTCAATCAACAAGTAATTAATAATTGGAGTCTTCAGTCTGAGGATTATCTGGTCACTTATAAAATCAGGTGTAAAATTGAAGTGGGGAACTGTAGAAGAAGTGTTATGTTTAGATCTTCTAGTTAGTAAAAGGATTATTTTGATCTCGTGGTCACTCCGTACAGCTATTATCTATTCGTTCGACCATTGAGTTATTTCTTTGGAGATTGATCCTGAATACTAGTTGATGGCAAAAATCAGACTTCAATCAAAGAAGTTATTGGATTTTTCAAAGACGAGATAGTAAAGGAAGAGAATATGCCATTTTACTATCGAGTGCTACTAATGGTTTTTAATCTTCTGAGTAAAAGTCAAGTTGACTATTGGAGAAAGGATTAAAGAAAGACTTTGGGGAAATTTTGTTATTTCAAATTATACGAAAATTAGGCTTCCCATTTGAATTTCCAACATTTTCTTCGGATATTGAGGTAAAAACTTATATGATGGAGTTGGATTAATAAAATAAATCCCAAGTATTGTTTTACATGGATAGTTAAGATGTTGTAAACTAAAAGTGTTAACACCATAACACGTAAAGCATTATTATACATTCAGAGAAGATGTTTGTATATTCTTTGATCAGAATATTTACTTGTGAGATGTTTTCAATTGGCTACAAATTTTCTTTGTAAACGCGAGTATTGAAATGTTGATACCTATTTAGTCAAACTATCAGTCCTTATTACTCCAGATCGAATGGAACGATTATTCAACGTGGTAGTATGTACTGTATATCGTCTGTCAACCATCAGCATTCCTCGTTGGTTTGTCAAGATGAATTAGTAAGTTTTGACTCACCACATTTGGCGTTGGGGTTGGAACATGGTACTGCTTTCTTGATTTTATCTTTATCCCTACCTCTTTCCCCAGTGTCACTACGCCCGAACAGGTGATGGAAAAGGCGAATAAATATAGTCACATCATCGGGTATGTCAGGGTGGAGTGGTGATTTTGGTACCCTTATTTAGAGAAGGTGGTTTCACAACTAGAAGCTAAGCCTACTGATTTTCTCATTTCCTTCGCGGATGAGAGTTGTTCCTAGATTTCTGAAATCATCAAGTCTTGTTTCCTTCCACGAGAAGGTCTTTTGCGCGCGCGCTTTTGGTGATCAATCATCTCGTGAACAGCCTGTACCTTGTAGGTTTGTCGGACTGCGACACGCGCTATCTCCGTGGTGAAGCACTCCGCAACTGGGAGGTGCTCGCTTCGCGTGGACACAGGAGTTGAGGACTGCGATGCGCTTCCTCACCGCGCTATTTGCTGCCCCTCGCTCGATGTGTTGATTGGCGGTAGTCAGCGCACAATTTCCCACGGGTGCCAACCGCTCCCAAGCTTTGGTCTTGTCACAGTTTGGCGCGCCTGCAAGAGGCACCGCGCGGATCCACCCTGTTCACCGTGACTGGCCAAAGATCACCCCAAATCTGACGTAGCAGAACTGGCAGGTATGACAGCTTGACCGCAAGAGGCCGCACCATCGGACATGCCTTCCGTCCCAATCGATTTAGGAATCGCCGCTCAACGATGCCAGTGGGAAGCTGGTGGCAGCTGGTGAGAGCACGCAACTCTCCGATGACCACAACGTGTTCTTCGTTTTCCTCGTGGCCTATCCCACCGATTCCTTTGACAACAAGGTGCCTTTGCATTGCGCGAATTCAACATCGAACATTTCACTTGCACCAGACATTGCCCAAGAACGTGTGGCAACGGATTGACTCTCCACTTCGTGCAGGGCTTCCGTTCCTTTGCCGATGTGCACTACTATGCTAAACAACTCTATGCGGCAAACCAAACTGCGCGGCTCTTCCGCGATGGCGCGCACTGAACTCATCAGTGCAAGCAATCTCCGTTTACAAAACGTTGCTCGGTTTGAAGACTATCGCAAGTTCTACAACGAACACTTTGTCTACTCAAGATTGCTCGAACTTCCTCTCGAGTTTGAACCCGATGATCCGCCCAAGCAATTTGAATGCCTCGATACTCACGCCCATGACCCATGCCCTATAAAGATATGGGAGGAAATGGCCCTAAAGGTGAAAATCGCACTTAAAATTCTAAAACAAACTGTGCCTCTAAAGAGCAGGTTCTACAATACGTATTTGAGGTGGTGCATTTTTCAACATTTCTTTACGGGCTACTCTAGATGTTTGCAACTGGAAGTAGGTTGCTGGCATGGACGGTTGCTCACGCGCGCGTGACAGGCGCGCCTTCCTGGGAATTTCGTTTTTTGCTTTCCCCAGCCTTCACCTTTGCACTTCCCAAGGTAAGAATAAGAATAAAAACTAGAAATTGCATTTTCTGTGGAAAATGCACCTTTTATATCGTTTAGAGAACGAAAGTAAACACCGTTCCTAATACCGATAAATCACTAGATATAAGCAAATTGCAATGTGAATTCTTAGCGAAGGTTGTGAAAGCAAAAGTGAGAAATTGCTGTACGCGCGCAGGGGAACAAAAACAGAAAACTAAGGAGAATTGAGCGACAGAGCAAAGTGGTACATGCTGCTACTAAGCGAGGGACGTGGTTGGCGAACAAGGTGAAAGAAAGGTTTTTGAAACTGGCTGGGAAGTCTAGCTCACAATCAGTACGCCCTAAACTCTCGGAGATATTCAAAAGAATGTCGGAGATTTCTGGTATTATCTCAGGTTTTCCCAGAAATGTCGGATACTTTTTCACAATCTTCAGAGATGATAGAACAACACTGCCGCTTACTTCGCGATGGCAGTGAAAGTAGGCGAGTGTCGATGGAGTTGCCGCAAGAGGAAAGCCACCAAATACTTCAGAAAAGATGAGGATTCTCATTCAGTCAGCGAACCTATGAACAAAGAAGAGATTCACACAAGCGAACTCACTCGGTTGAACCACACGGGCACGTGACCATCACGGGTGAGGCATCGCCCGGCAACGCGGCCGGCTTCCATTTGGGCATATTTTGAATCACCGAAATGATTTGCGCTCCAAGGGATCGTCGAGAGTAAAGCTTGGTGATACTCGACATCGAAATGCCGCCGCCGCGCCAGCACCTGGCCAAAGGAGACTTCATGATTCAAGCCACCACCGCGGGCGTTGCGCACCACCAGAAAACACCGATGTGGCGGTTCGAGATTATTATGGCAAAGGCAGATGAGTCCACCAGAATTGCATCTCTTCCACCACCACCGTGAGCGGTGAGTTGCATGCTTCTCAACTGGCGGTAAAATCCGTCGGTTCAGCATTACAGTGCACGATCTCTGATCGGTCAAATCATCGTTAGGCGGATTTTTGCTATCAAGGTTTCAGCCATCGGTGCCTATGGGTGAGGAAGTCCACAGCTTCATCTACGATGAAGCGACAGGAGCTCAGTTTTACCTCAGGAGTGGTGTATGACTACGCGACACCGCACGACCTGCCGACACTCGTTTGCGCTCGAACCCATCGCGCCTCCAAAGGACGGACTGTTTCACCTCTTCTTGGTTTTCAGTCGCCATTTTCCTTGCACATTCTGTTGTCATAGCCTAGAGATGCTCCAAGCAGTACTACCATCAAGATATGAGAAGAAATACATACATGACGACGATAACGACGCCCTGTCTCCTTGCGGATGTATTCAGGCACCGTAGTCTCTGTTGCGGCCTTCAAGACCACTTCGCTACATTGTCGGGAAAAAGTAATTCTGTATTCCTCGTTAGTCTGTTATGAATGCCTTTTGCGATGACAGAATCGGTATTAGTACAAAATCCGCAGCGATAGTTTTACCACGCATAGGACGATGAACGATTATTCTGCAAGGGGCATTCAGCATACAGCCCTTTCATTGCGCAACTCGCATCGTCGAAGCAAAAGTACGCCCAAAAAGGATAAGTACTACCTGTCCCTATATTTTATCGTTGAAATGAAAGAAAGTCTAATTCTCGCTCTTTTCTGTCCTTATGCAGTCTGCAAGCTCAAGAAAGCAATTCGGCCTATCGGGTTTTGCAATTGCCCACCTCGCACATGCACTGGCAGTGGGAGGAGAAAGCATCACGATGAACGACGATGATCCTGCACTCGTGCAGTACAACCCTGCCCTACTCACCAACGTCACTCCCAATCGTTTGGGACTCTCCTTCATGTCACTCGCAACTGGGCGTGGGTGGAGCACAGTATGTGCGTGCTAGCGACCGCCACACAGCTGCGGACTTTTGCGCAATATCGGGGTTATGGTGAGATGACTGCGCGAACAACAAGGCACCGAATGGGCACTTTCTCTAAGCGACATCATTGCCGGCATAGGCTACGGCTATGTGCTTGAGCGATGATAACTGGGCAGGTGGTGCCAACTAAGTGGTGCACGAGAGTTTGGGTGAGTTTTCAGCAGCTGCTTTGGCAGTGGATGTGGAGCGAACTACTATAATGAAAATGAGGGGCTTTCGCTCTCAATGGTGTTGCGCAACGCTGGTGCTCAATTCGAAAGGTTTCAATGGACGCAGCAGTTTGTGCGTCACAATCTCCAATTGGGTGTGTCGAAAGAACTGCTCCAGTGCCTCCTACGATTTCATGCTACCCTCACGGATTTGACACGCTGGAGCAAATCGGACTATATCCAAGCAGACGAGAGCCACTGAGCACGGCTCGCCTTCCTCACTAATCACTTGGTGTTGGGCGGACTGGATGCCCAGTGACTTAATCACCTATCTGCGGGCTACAGCTTCCGCCGCGCCTATGGGCTTTCACGCTCGGTGGCGCACATGGGGCTGGTTTCTCCTCGGTGCCGGACTGACTTTCTCACAGTGAAAAATTGATTTGCGCTGGAGCAAGCAGCATGTGCGGCTTCGAGCATCATAGGAACGCCTATCCTTCGCACTTTGATTGGGTGGGAAGCTGTGGCTTTCTACCTTTGTTTAGCACGTCACAATAGTACATCGTGAGCTTCAGGCTCTTTCTCGTGGCTTGCGCCATGATTTTCCTCAAACTACACAACTACTAGACTATAACAACTTCTTTCCATCGCAAAATCGACGCACTGGTTCGCGCTTCTGCTTTTGGGGTGACCAGTGCTATCAAAAAGCGGAAGACGCGAACTCACGGCGCGATATTCTTTGACCGTTCAGCGATCGTGCACAATAGCCGCGAATGCGAACGCCTGCGCGAACGTGGACTCGTGATGATTGACCATGCACCTTTTGAAAAACTCCACGATGTGAGTGTTGCTCCGTGCACACGGCGAACCTCCTCGACTTACGAAACAGCGCGCCGCAACAACATCACGCTTGTTGATGCCACATGCCCCGTGGTCTTGAATCTCCAAAAGCGCATCCGACGGGTATCACGAAATGGGTAATGATCCGCAAATTGCAGATTTTATGGCAAGCACGGACACGCGGAAGTGCTCCGGACTCGTGGGACAAACAACAGCGAAGCTATCGATATAGCCGACATCAGTGAGGTGGACAAGGTGGATCTCACGCGCAACACGTATCTGTTTTCGCAAACCACCAAACCTCTGGAGGGATTTCAGACAGCGATCACCTCACCGACACAACAAAGCTCCAGCCGATTCCAAATGCTTTGACACCATCTCGCCGCAGTGTTTCTAATCGTCCGCCAGCGGTGCAGCCTGCGCGCAAACACGATGTGGTGCCTCTTTGTTTGGCGGTCTCGATAGCAGCAACGGACGTGTGCTCTATGAGGCTTGCCACCACGGATCAACAGGCACCTCACTCAGTCGACGACCCACGATGTCAGATGCTGCGTGGTTTGACGGTCAGCAAAGCGTGCGCATCACAGCCAGACGCGTCTACTCCCAAATGGCTGCATGGAGAATGTGCCGAACGCGTGCAGTGAAATCAGCGTTTGAAATAGTGCGACACGCAACTCAATCCTGGCGGTGAAGATATCACAGCAGAGTATTACACATAGCACAACTTTAAGGTGAAACATCACGACAAGGGGTGTTATACATGGCACGGACTTTAAGGTGAAATATCGCACAGAGAAGTATTATACAGTAGCACAACTTTAGGGTGAAATATCACGAGAAGTATTAGTACATTAGCACGACTTTGGGCAGGTGAGAAAGCGCAGAATTTCACGAGAGTTTCGACGTAGACTTCTCTCAACAACGACAAAGACTTCTTCAATCACCATGAGTAGCTCTTTGCTCTCGGGCGGTGTAGATAGTTGCCGTCGCTGCCACCCACCTGGTGGAGCGCGGACTTCGCCCCGACTTGTTTTACATCAAAATCGGCATGGACGATGACGAAGACCTCCACCTGCACCGCAGAGGAGGACGATCGAACTCTGCCAAGCCATTGCACGCCGCTATGGTCTTCCCCTGAAGTGATTGATTTACAAAAGAATACTGAAACGTGGTGTCTTACACCATGGATCATGTGAAACAAGGACTGACTCCAACGATGTGATGTGCAACGCACTCATCAAGTTTGGAGCTTTTGAGGATCGGACATGGCTACGACCGCATCTGCACAGGACACTATGCTCGTGTGGTGCGCGACGATGAAGTCTTCGCAGATCCTCGTTCGGGAGAGGCATCGACTTGTCGAGCAGTGCCTCGCGGTTGCGCACAGCCCCGGTATCAGGATCAGACCGACTTTTGGCACAACCTCGATGCACACCAAGTGGGAAAAACTGCGCTTCCCCTCGGACATCTCCGTAAAGAACAAAGTGCGCCAAATTGCACTCGACAATAAACTCGCACCTGCACGCCGCAAAGACTCACGGGCATCTGCTTTTAGGCAAAATCAACTACAATGATTTCGTGCGCGCTTCTCGGAGAACGAGTGGGTGATGTCATCGAACCAGGAAAACGGGCAAGAAAGTGGGAGAACACCGCGGATATTGGTTTCACACCATCGGTCAGCGCAAAGGTTTAGGCCTCGGTGGTGGCCCTTGGTTTGTGGTGAAAAAGGATTTAGGAGCAGAACATTCTCTATGTTTCTCACGGTTACGACAACTTGCTCCAATATGGTCGCTCCTTCAACATCGCAGGATTTCACTTCCTCACAGGCGATCCCTTGCCATCTTCAGGCAGCATAGACGTGACCTCAAAGTGCGCCACACCGATCGCTGGCGCAGCGTCACAGGCATCTTGACGCACCGAAGAAGAGGTTTTCACATCGATGTGACGACCCCATCCAAGGCATCGCCCTGGTCAGTTTGGAGTGGTCCTATTCTCGCGATGGTCGCTCGCATCGGTTCGCGAGAATCGCCATTTAGTACTGCTTCTCTCATTTACTGCTCAGTCTCTCGGAGTCACTACGGAATTCCTCAGAAATCCTATTATAAGAAAATGAGTAGCCAATGCTGCGAAGCCACAAAACTCTCCGCTTATCTTGCGAAGTCGAGGCTACTCACGATGCTCAGCAGCTAGCAACAACTCCTCTACGTCTAACCACAATGTCATAGTCTAGCGATGCCCTGCCCTACACTTCTAACTTCAACGCGAGAACGCATGGCAGCAAATCTACAGATGTCTTGCGGTTACCTCAATCAAAACGTATGTCGCGCAATCCGAAGGTGTCGGCTCGCGATCATAGCTAAGCAGATTGGTTGCGCACCGCGCCATCAGTGCTGCCATCTCCCACCCAAGCTGGCTTTCAAACCACCCAGCTCATTGGAAAGATTCGCAGCAACGAGTACAGCACAACGATTGAGATCCCAAGTTCGCATTACACCGTCGAAGAAATCGGACTCTACAGCGGGTTTTCCTCGCGACAATCTTTACAATGCTTTCCATCGGAGCTCAACATGACTCCAGACAATATCGCCTGCAACAGCTCTAGCAACCTGAGTCGTTGCAGGCGATAGCCTTTTACCCCTCACAGGTCATAAACTCATCGTAGGCAAAAACTTCCGCCCATCGACTGGAGGTGATTCGTATGTAATTGGCAATCGATCAACCAATTGCCACGCTCTTTCGAACGATTTGCCAGAGCAGACAACGCCACTTTTGAAGCATCCGGAGCAAAGCGAACACATGCTTTCTCCGCAGAAAGTACGACCAATCTCCACGCCATACAAGCCGCACGAAGTCATCGCCCTGCCACACTTCGACACTGCAGCAATCCCTCTACGGTGTAAATCCACATATACTCCGATGAGATGTTCGCCCAACCAACGTCCTTGTTCACGGCTGCGCCCATTGACTTCACCACATCCGCGCATCACGCGCTCAAAGTCTTGATCAAACGTGACCCGGTACTTGCCACTTCTCAACAACTGCCGCATGGAGTGCGAAATGACAACTCATCGGGAAAAATCACAAAGCGTTCAGGCGGACACCACCAATAAGGTTCTTCCTTATCTTCATAAGCATACCACTGGAAAATGCCCAAACCATAACCAGTCATCAGCCATCTTGTAATGTCTCCCCGATTGCCAAAAGTCCATCATCATCGGCATCGTGTGGATCGAAATTCTACGTGATTCTTGTCAAGATAGTAAATCATAGATGTGGGAGAATTTATGCGTCAGACTTCTTAGTCGTCTTTGTCGTCTTGCAGGAGTGGTGCTCGCGAGCAGCTCTTCTTCCCAGGGGTTTCTCCTCTTTCGATGCGAGACAAAACCGCCTTTTCTGGAGCACTCTCCGATGGTTCAGCAGGAGGCGCCAAAGGCGTGGTGGAAAAGTACCACCTTCAGCTGTCACATCCACCTTTGCCTCTCCCCATGCTTCAAAATCGCCAAAAGAGCAAACGAGCGAGTGAGCAGCGGTTTGAGTTCGCGCGCCACGATACGTCTCGATTTCGCGCGCACCATATTCAGGTGTATAACCGGGGATTGAGCAGATGAGATTCAGCTTCTGGCGAAAGCACCAATTCCACACGGCGTGCCAGGGTTTTCCACGCAGCGCATCTACCTTCTTACGGAGAATCAAGTGCGCCATCCCACGTGTTCATCGCGTTAAACACCACCGTAGCCGAGACGGTTGAGGAATTCGGAAGCTTAAACGTGCGTTTCACCTGCGCAAGCATCGCCTGTGTCAGCCGAAACGCCACCCCAAATCCCACTGCTGCTTGATGAGCGTGCTGCGCCCCAGCGTTAGAAGTCATCACCACCACCGCATGACGGAAATCACGCTTGTCGTCCGCGGGTGCCAGTGAGCTGAAGCATCGTCCATCACCTAGACTAGAGGTTGAAAGGAAAATATCGGGGTGCGCTCTGATTTCGTCCAAAGAGCAGCACATCAGGCGACGTACGGCGCACTGCATCCGTCAGCAGTCCACCATCTTCATATCCCACATATCCCGCAGGAGCACCGATGAGTCGTGCCACGGTATGCTTCTCCGCATATTCGCTCATGTCGAAGCGCAACAGTTCCACACCCATTTCTTCTGCCAGCACCTTCGCCACTTCCGTCTTCCCCACACCAGTAGGCCCCACAAACAAGAGCGAAGCCACAGGTTTATGCTCGTCAGTGAGTCCAGCGCGTGACAAAAGCACCGCTTCGGTCACCGCAGCTATCGCCTCATCTTGACCAAAAATTTGTCGCTTCATCGCAGGTTCGAGCGACTGCAAATCAGCCACTTCGCTCGTTTCCACATCACGCAAGCTCTCCACTTTGCAAATGCCAGCCAGCACTTGGTCAATGAGTGCCTTGCTCACCACCTGATTCTCGGCAGGATGCACCTCTCGATAGGCCGCAGCCTCGTCGATGAGGTCAATCGCTTTGTCGGGAAGGCGACGATCATTGATGAATCGGGCTGCCCGATGCACCGCATGGCGCACTGCATCGGGAGCAAACGTGACGTTGTGGAAAGATTCGTAGCGCGACTGCAAACCTTCGAGGATGCGCACCGCCTCGTCTATCGAGGGTTCGGGCACTTCTATCGTTTGAAAACGGTGCACCAACGCCCCATGTCCTGCAATGTGGCGGTTAAATTCTTCGTGCGTGGTAGCCCCACAGCGGATGCGCCCTTCTTCGAGGAAAGGTTTGAGCATAGGCGGCATCCATCGCCCCATCGCTCGTACGCTCAGCCCCCTACGATCGTGTGATCTCGTCAATGTACACAATCGCATTGGGGAACAGTGAGCAATCGCTTCCATAATCAATCTTCCAGCGTTTCAAAAATCACCGCGATATTGCGTACCTGCCAGAGTAGCACTCACATCGAGTGAGAATATCTGAGCATCCTTCAAGCGTTCGGGCACCTCGCCAGCCTTGATTTTTTCTGCCAGTCCATAGATTAGAGCCGTCTTGCCCACCCCAGGGTCACCCACGTGGAGGGGATTGTTCTTATCGCGACGACAGAGCACACGAATCGTGCGCTCCAATTCGTCCTCACGACCGATGAGCGGATTTCGATTTTCCAAATGCTCATTCACGCATGCACCCATTGTCGCCAATCTTCTCCTTTTTCTTTTGCCCCTCTCCCGACTGGTGGTCTCCCATCTCACCACTCACTTGTTCTGCCATTTCATTGAAATGCTTCCCCAACTCTTGAGCAAAGTCAAGAATTCCCTCTCGTGCTTGCACAAACTGATGATAGCGATCTATCTCCTCATCATTATAGGGAGTTTCTCCGCAAAGCACGTTGAGATCTGCCAAAAAACCATGAAGATCCTCTAAATGCTCACGCAAGAAAAAGTTGGCCCAGCACTCATCAGTGCACAAGATTTCGCACAGCACATGAGTTGCAGTGAGATCTTTCGCCTCCAACTTCTTCTGCATTTCTTGTGCACGGAGGAAACACTCGCCCAACTGATAAGAGAGTTCTATCGACTCTTCATCTGGAGCTTCAGGCAATTCCTCCATCGTCTCGTTGATGTAATAGAGGAGTTCGCCCATCACATCTTCATAGTAGAAGTCTTGATCAATCTTGCACCAGTTGTTCAGCACATGATACACAAAAATTTCTGGAGTGATGCACTCATAGTGCCGCTCCATAGCATAGGCATGCGCATCCGAAATGACCGATTCTAGGTTAAGCTGTATTTTTTTCTTTCTAGGCATAAATCGTGAAAAAGGATATAGAGGGGGAGAGATTATAAACAGGAAGATAAAGCGAGTGCTAGACTAATCTTCGACGATGGGTTCTATGGAAAAGGCTAAGGGAAAACCCTCTTGTTCTGCCGCCTGCATTGCGCGGCGCACCTTAGTCTGCGCCATATCGAGCGAGCGATATTTCGCCACCTGACACTGCCCCTCCTTGTGCACTTTGAGCATCACTTTCATGCTCTGCTGATAGTTCAACCGAAAAATTTGCATCAGCACTTCCACCACGAAGTCCATGGTGGTTTGATCATCATTGTGCATGAGTAACTGCATAAGAATGTGGAGGACGTGGTCGAGCGTCGCTCAAGCACCCTGATGAAAGCGAGGTTGGGCATGAAATAAAGGGAAACTAGGACGGTGAGCCACCCCATTTGGTGGTTCATCCGAAAAGATGTATCTTTGCAAGAGAAGGAATCAAGCGGAATCTCTGCTTCGTTTTCCATCGCTATTCTCTCCTTTCTACTGCAAGTTCTATGCCGAAGACCTCTAAAACCGACTATTCTTCCAGCAACTCAGCTCCGCCTCTCGCGCCTCTCCTTTCACTGGCCTATGGGTGCTCGCTGGTTGCGCCTTGAGCTATCTGTTGGCTTTTGCTCCCATCCTGCTCCCTCTCTCATTGTCCACCAAGGGAGTACTCTGGTTTATTTTTTTCGGTCTTGCCAAAACCCTGCAATATACCGCTCTTGCCATCATCGGCAAAGAGGGCATACAGCGCATCCGCCTATGGTGGCGCGAGCGCAAAACCAAACTCTCGCAAAAGAAATGAGAAGAAGCGCGTAAATCACTCGGAGTTTTTCAAGATAATGTCGGAGATTTCACCACAAATCTCCGACTTTTTTGTATCCTTCTCAGAGAGTTCCGCACACTTCTCCCTACTATTTTGTCACCTCCACGTTCCCTACTTTTTCATCCTCCTTTTCTCGCACTTTTTATTCCTTCCTCACGCGCGCGCATACAGCAGTTTTGCACTTTTTGCTTTCACAACCTTCACAAAATTCTTCACAACTCACTTTTAAACAGCGTTTTACATGTATTAGGAACATTGTTTACTCTTTCATATTGGCAAGCAGCAAGACGGACGACATTTTACGGCACGAGGAAACAGTCTTCTCTTGAATAGCCTCAATCGTTGGTCTAAAAAACTGCTTCGGTGAAGGTTGTGAAGCAAAAAATCGAAATTCCCAGGGAAGGCGCACGTCACGCGCGCGTGAGCATTCGCCCTCCTCATGTGGTTTACTGCGCCCCCTCCATCAACTTTACAGCATCCTCGGTTTCGACAGAAACGTCTGTTGATTTATATCACAACACTGCAATCTAGACCTAGTAAAATCGAGATCATAAAATCAATATCCCAGAGAAAAATACGCCATTTTAATTCTTTTTAACTCGTTTTTTCGCACTTTCGGGCGATTTCGACCCACTATTAGTAGGGGCTTTCCCAATTGGAAGAAAGCTTCGTTTCATTTTTACCTACCCAAATCGGTCATTAGCTCCTGAACAGATTTTATTGGTTTGTTGAGCAGATAGTTTTTCGTTAGTCTTTGGTGTAGCGGGCTACGCCGAGAACGAACGTTTTAGTTAAGCCAAATGAGCAGAACCGAGCTTGCTCGAGTTATGCCATGGCGAGAAAACGAAGGATGAAATCCAACGAAAGACAAGATGCCAACAAGAAAATGAAAGAGGTCAGGAAGTTATCTATTCAATTACGAGTAACTTATAACGGTCTAATGACCTATTTGGGTCTAATCCTTTTACTCATGACACACACCTTTCACCAACTTCTCCACCGCTGTGCCCAGTGGTGGCAACGACTCTGGCACGAATCGCCAGCCACCGCTTCCAACTCACCAACCCACGAACGTCGCTCTTATGTGCCTCAACAAGAAAAAGGCACTCCAACTACTTCAAGCACGCTATGCCCTCGCGCTACAACGTGATGACCGAAGAAGCGGAATATCGGCTCAAAACTGATGTTGCTTCCCCATGGCGTTCACTCGACCAGCGCACTTTCAACACGATGACCATTGACACCATCGATGCCAAACTCGGCATGTGGGGGCGCGATGTAGACCGCATCCTCCACTCTCACAAGATGGACAGCTTTCACCCCTTGCACGACTACATGGCACAACTTCCGGCATGGGACGGCCCGACCGCGCCACTCCTCTGGCACAGCGAGTGAGCCACCACCCTCGTGGGTAAAAGATTTTCCGCATTTGGTTGCGCGCACTTGCTGCCCTCTGGATGGGGCACTCCGCCTGTCGCAGCAATCAGCTCGTTCCCCTTTTGATCAGCGAGATGCAGGGGTGGCACAAGAGTAGTTTTTGCCGATTGCTCATGCCCGAACCGCTCCTGCGCTACTACACCGACCAGTTCACTCCCAACAAGGGTGCAGAACCGCTGCTTTGCGCGCATGGGGCTCATCAATCTCGATGAGTTCGACCGCTATTCTCCACAGCAGTTGCCCAAGTTGAAAAACCTCATCCAACTCCAACATCTCTCCGTGCGCAGGCTCTACAAACAGGAGATGCTCGCCCTGCCACGCACGGCTTCTTTCATCGGCACGAGCAATGAAGTCGAACTCCTCAACGACCCCACTGGTTCGCGCCGTTTTCTCTGCGTGCTGCTCGAACACGACATCGATTGCTCTCCGCTCGATCATGCGCAACTCTTTGCGCAACTCAAAAGCGGAGGTATTGGCAGGGTGCACCGCTCTTTCTCTCGAAGTCGGAAGAGCGTGAACTCAGGAGCACAACCGCGCCTTTTTGGCGTCGTTCGCCCATGATAGAGGTGTTGTGGCAATGTTTCCGCCTGCCCCGTGGCAGAGAAGATGGAGAACATCTCACCGCTTCCCAGATTTTTGTGGCGATGCAGCAGCGTTTCCCCGCTGCTTTGCGCCAGCAAACTCCCGAAGGTCTTGACCGCCTCCTCCGTGGTGAGGGCTTGCGTCCCACCCACACCCGACAAGGCAACACCTATCGACTAGTGCAGCTGCAGGAAGAGGGTGCATAACATAACGATGTCTCCCCACAAGACTAGTGTGGAATAACCCCAAATCTGTTCAGGAAGTTATCTTCTCTATAACGAGCAGCACTATAACGGTCTAATGACCGATTGGGGATAAACGTCACGCGCCAACTTCTCTATAGAAATTGGCGCGTGCAAATAATGAGTTGGATGAATGATACATCCAAACTTAGGAAACGGAATTCAACGTGTAGCAACGGACCGCAATAATAAAAAACATTCCCTTTTTATTGATAATACAAGTGACTATTTCTTATTATCATTCATCATTGGGGGGGGGAGAAAATTCTAAACCTCTGATAACACCTTTTCCGGACTTAGCGTTACAATCGTCTTTTTATCTTGAACAATATCTACTTGCCCGTTATATACTATATCAGACTCTTCATATTTCATATTTGGTTTGGCATAGTACACTTTCAGTCGATAATTGCCAGATGTCAATTTGCTCATCTTAAAATTGACATCGTATTTACAAATACAATCAGCCAGTGCTTCAAGGACATTATGGTACACGATAAGGGTTATCTGATTATCTTGATTAGCAATATTCACATAAATCTTTCTTACGGAACAGTTGGCTTTCAAATCTTCCAGTAGACACTGAGCTATACCGTCTTTGTCCAACTCTATACTTAATTTTGCTGGAATAGCATTGTTTTCTGCATAGAAGTCAGGACGTGTATCTGTCGGAGAGATGCTTAACTTACAATTAGAATTTGCAACATCATAAATTCTTAATGGCTCAAGAGCTACCTTCTCTGAGGAACATGCAGATAATCCACAGAAAAGGATTAGGCTGTAAAATACTTTTTTCATAATTACAAGGATTTTATATGTTGATATTTATATAAACAAAATTACTTTGCTTGCTATTTTGTTGATGTTCAAGTATTTATTTTGTCTGTAAATTGTTTGCCGATTATTTGCCGATTATGCGAGTACCGCACAGGAGATAAAGCCGCGCACGCGAAAGTGCACACTGAGCACCCGCGAACCCTCTAAAATAAAATCTTCGTAAAGCCCTTTGTCGGCGTTGTCGGAGACGCAGCGCACTGCGTCCTCGCCCGTCTCAGTCTTGCAACGTACCAGGCGCTTTATCATACGCTGCCCGTCTGTCGTTGTAATAAGATAGATTTCACCATTGGCTATGGTGGTCACGGGGGTGGGGCTTACCGCCACAATATCCCCGTTTTTTGCGGTTGGCAGCATACTGTCCCCCGTAACATTAAGCCCGAGACATCCCGCGAATGCTGGTATATTGAGACGACGGAACGGCCACGTGTTGACGCGGTCGTCAAAGAGAGTGAGATTGCTCGCAGTGGCCTCCATCTCATAGTAATACTTTAGGCTGTTTGTGTCATTGAGCTCCACTTCGTAGGGGCTTATCTCTGCTACCTTTGCGGGATCACCCTCATCTGGCAGCTGGTATGCACCATCCTCTAATATCTTATCTCGCCACGCCTTTGGACAGCGAGACCGCCCGGATGAGATTTGCGCTATCATCTCACGTGAAACCCCGAAATACTGCGCTGCTTCTTTTTGTTTGAGCTTGTTAAGCACCAAAAAAGCCTTGAAATCAAACATATAACACGTTTTAACTAACAAATAAACTAACAAACTGGCGAATTTTCTTTGTTTGTTATAACAAAGTTAGTATCTTTGCACCAGTTGAGGCAATAAACTATTAAACAGCCTAACAAAGTAATGCTGGGTGTTGCCACAAAGTTAGTAACAAACAAACAAACAAACAAATAATGGACGCACAAACTTTCAACGATGCCGCAAATAAATCTATAGATATTCTGCGCGAACGCGCACGCAAAGCTGAGAAGCTGGCAGAAAAAGCCGCTGAAAAATTCGGAGGCTTTGCATTTCGCAAAGCACCCGGAACTAAGTGAGGACTTTCGACGGGGTGCCACAATCAATCATATTCAAGTCGTGCGTGTCTGGCACGCTATTGAGTCCCTGAAAATCGAAGCTGTTGCTATAAAAGACCTATACGGGCCTCGCGTGACTAAGCTAGAGGCAATCAGAGCGCAAGTCGACATTCTTTGCCCACCATTTTTGGGAGGCCTTTTCAAATAGCTGAAAAGCGGGTGCAGCGCATAAGACAAAAGCTCATAGATTTAGGCATACTATACTAAGATACAAGATTACTTTTTTCATCTCGTAATGATATCCTCCTGCTCGTTGGGAAACGCTAAGGGGGAGCCGGGCGGGCTCGGTTAGCCCTCCGAAGAGGACGCGGTTCGACTCCGCCGCCGCCCACCAGAAAAAAAAATATCGACAAATGAAAGACTTCAGAAGACCCCACAAACTTCTATCGAGCCTCATGGGCTGCGACATTTCGATGACCTCCGCGGTGACACTCGTCGCGCTCAATGCCATGGCAGCGGCGGAGCTTATCCCAGGCCCTAGCAACCAACGACGAGGGCTATTCTCGCCCTCGCTGTACTCCACGACCCTGCTGGCTGCTTTGCCCACCGTGCTCGAAATACTCAGCCAAGACGATAAAGATGACACAGACCATTAAGACAATAGGCACCGCCGAGGTGCGAGAGTTATCCCCGGGGGGCTCCATCACCTCAGCGGGCGTAAGTTACAAGCAGTCGCTCAGCCTCCGCACGATAGTCTACCGAGAGAAAAAAATCAGCGGCGCATGCTATAAAATTAACTACGACAGCGACAAAGAAATCATAACCATAACAAGGACAAAATAATGACACCGACCGAGCCACAAGTAGATCCAAAAGGGCGATACACGCCCGCGCTGGCTGCTGCCGCATTAGGAGTGAGTAAGCGCACAATACAGCGATACACTGACGCGGGGCTGTCTTACATCATAGACAGACGCAACGGGCGAAAAGCATACACCGGCGCGGCCCTCATCAAATTCTGGCGTAGCATATATCTATAATAACAAGACAATGGCACAACAAAGCAGCAACAAGCTCGCTCAGTGGTGGCAAGCCCTCATGGAACACCGCAGAGCGAAAGCACACCGCGCGGCGTGGCTCGCAATCGACAAAGAGGCAAGGCAGCGCATCACACTCTTGCATTACGACAAGCACGCTTTTATTGCTTTCGACGGCGCCCCTCTCATCAAGTACGAGGACGCAAACACGGCAGTGCGGGAGCTCGACGACATCCGCGACAACTTTAGAGGCTGGCGACTCATGGCAGCCCGCAAATAATATATACAATGACACCAATAACGCTAAACATCACCCTCAACACGTCCGGAGGCCCTCACCGGTGCCGTCGAGGCGCTCGCCGATGCCCTGCGTGGGCTCAGCATCTCTAACAACTTTGTAATGGAGCCACATACGCAGCCCGCACCTGTGGCACAGCCTGCAGCCGTGGAGGAACCAAAAAGCAAGCCCACTGTGCCCCTAGCACCCACAGCAGCCGCCCACACCCCGCACCCGCGAGAGCCCTTACAGAGGACGACATCCGCAAGGCCATCAACGACAAGCGCGTGGCGCTAGGCTGCGGGCACTACAACGAGGTGGGCACTTATATAGCTGACGCCGATAGCACAGAGTACAAGCACTATAATAAAAGCGCTGTCGAAAGAGGCGCTACAAATTGCCGACCTACTCTCATCCGGCTGTAAGCCCACTACGCTACCCGTGGAGTCGCGACAATGTTTCATCGACCGCCTCGGCGCTATCATCCCCGACGGCAAAGGCGGCCTAACCTCAAACGTACCTTTTTAATAATGCCATCACAACACGCTTTATTATCTCCATCCGCGGCGCACCGCTGGATTAACTGCACACCCTCCGTAATGCTAGAGCAAGGCACAGAGGACAAAGGCAGCGACTACGCCAAGGAGGGCACGCTAGTCCCACGCCTACGCAGCAAAGCACCTCAAAGAGTACCTAAGCCAACCAACACACGAAGAAGACCGCGAAATCGAGGACCTTGCCGACTATGCTACGGGAGAGATGCCGGAGCACGTGCAGACTTACACGGACTACGTCATTGCGCAGCACCGTGCGCAGCCCTCCACTCTCATCGTAGAAAATAGATACGACTTATCCACCTTTGTCCCCGAGGCGTTCGGCACATCCGACGCAACGATTATACGGGACGGAGAGCTCGAGATTGTAGACCTAAAATATGGCAAGGGGGTGAGAGTAGAGGCGGAGGACAACCCGCAGCTCATGATTTACGCTCTTGGCGCACTCGATTATTACGCGGCAGATTACGCGATTGAGCGCGTGCGCATTACCATCATACAGCCACGCCTCGACCACGTCAGCAGCTGGACAATAAGCACTGAGGACCTGCTTGAATGGGCGCTCACGACTCTCAAGCCCGCAGCCCAAAAAGCAATCAAGGGCGATGGCGAACAATGCGCAGGTGACTGGTGCAAGTTTTGCAAAATCAAGCCCCGCTGTCGAAAACTCGCCGACTATGCTGCTGAAACGATGGCAGCCGCCGAAGACCCACGATTGCTAAAACCTGGCGACTACACGGACATCCTGCCGCGACTCGATATAATCAAGGCATGGGCGGCAGCTGCTGAGGAGCACGCGCTAGACCTCGTACTCAACGGTCAAGACATTGATGGCTACAAGGTAGTGGAGGGTCGCAGCATCCGTAAAATCACCAACCAAGAGGCCGCCGCTGCTGCGCTCACGGGCGCTGGGTACTCTGCGAGCACATATACAAGCCCAAAGAGCTGCACAACCTCACCACGCTCGAAAAACCATGCGGCAAAAATCGCTCGCTGGCATTCTTGGAGACTGCATTACTAAGCCGCAAGGTAAGCCGACACTTGTGCCACTCAGCGACAAGCGACAGCCCTACAACGCAGCAAGCGCGGACTTCGCGAATTTTTAATCACATTATAATCTCAAAAAAATGAAAGACCCCCAAATCAAGGGAGACACCAAAGTCATCGGCGGACCCGCTCGCCTCAGTTACACCCACGTTTTTGCCAAGTACGCCCCCGAGGGTGGTGCCGATGGCAAGTACATGACGAACATCCTTATCCCAAAGACGGAGAAGAAGACCATCGCCGCAATCGAGGGCTGCCATCGAAGCCGCAAAGGAACAAGCAGTAAAAAGCAAGTGGGGCGGCAAGTTGCCTAAAAAGCTCGACACCCCGCTGCGCGATGGCGACGAGAAAGAGGATGAGATTTACCACGGTCACTACTACCTCAACGCAAAGAGCAACACCCGCCCCGGCGTCGTGGATAAGCAGGGCAACCCCATCATGGATGAGGAAGATATTTATAGCGGTGTGTGGTGCTATTTCTCAATATCTTTCTATGGCTACGATGTTAGCGGTAACCGCGGCGTTGCCTGCGGACTTAACAACCTCAAAAAGTACAAGGACGACGACCGATTAGGAGGACGCGCAAGCGCGGATTCGGATTTTTCAGATTTCGACGACGACATCGACGACGACGACATCTAATAACCTGGCGGGCGGCTGCTATCACACAGCGGTCGCCCGCATTTTGTAACATAACACAATGCACGACCTATATATTGACATCGAAACATACAGTAGCGAGGATCTACCAAAATGCGGACCGTACCGGTACTCAGAGGCAAAAGATTTCACGGTGCTACTATTTGCCTACTCTCTAGATGGAGCCCCCGTCAAGTGCATAGACCTGACAGCTGAGACGCTGCCCGAGTGGCTACATGACGCCTTAGCCTCTCCGGATTACGCCAAGCACGCCCACAACGCCGTTTTTGAGCGCTTGTGCCTTAGCAGGATGCTAGGGAGAGCGCTAGACCCCGCGCAGTGGCACTGCACCGCGGTGCTCGCGTCAAGATGGGGGCTGCCTAGGTCACTAGGCGACTGCGCAAAGGTGCTGCGCCTCACAGAGGGCAAAATGGACGAGGGGCGCAAGCTCATCCGCAAGTACTGCAAGCCCAACAAACAGGGCGTCCGTAACGTGCCGACCACCGAAGAGGAGCGAGAGGAAGTGGCGCACCTTTAAAGCGTACTGCGTCCGAGATGTGGAGGTTGAGATGGCGATTGCCGACAAGCTCCAAGGGCTGGATATACCCGAGACTGAGCGCGCGTTGTATATTGCAGACCAGCACATCAACGACCGCGGGGTGCTCATAGATTTAGATCTTGTCAACGCCGCCACCAAGATGAACGATACTCACCGCGCAAAGCTCCTAGAGCAGTCACGAGAGCTCACGGGGTTAGACAACCCCAACAGCACGACACAGCTCAAAGCATGGCTGCGCGATACTTGCCGCATGGGCGTCGACACCCTAAACAAGGAAAGCCTCTCAAAGCTCATGCCGACAGCCTCCCCACTTGCCCGCCGTGTGCTCGGACTGCGTGCAGAGCTAGGCAAGACCAGCACCGCAAAATATAAGGCCATGATCGAGTGCGTGTGCCTTGACAATCGAGTACACGGGCTTTTGCAATTTTACGGCGCCTCACGCACCGGCAGATGGGCGGGGCGGCTGGTACAAGTGCAAAATCTGCCGCAGAACCACATGCCCGACCTAGATCACGCGCGCAACATCGTAAGACGTGGAGATCTTGATGAGATTGAGCTAATGTACGACAGCACGCCGCGCGTCTTGTCCGAGCTCATCCGCACCGCGTTCGTCGCCCCAAAGGGCTGTACCCTGCAAGTTTGCGATTTTTCAGCCATCGAGGCGCGAGTTATTGCGTGGCTGGCCGGTGAAGAGTGGGTGCTAGATGTATTCCGCAGCGGGGGGGATATATACTGCGCCACGGCGTCCCAAATGTTCGGTGTCCCCGTCGAAAAGCATGGGCAAAATGCCGAGCTGCGGCCGCGCGGCAAGGTGTCTGTCCTAGCCCTCGGGTATGGCGGGAGTGTGGCAGCTTTGGAGGCAATGGGCGGCGCGCGTCTCGGATTGTCAGAGGCGGAGATGGAGATCACCGTCACTCAATGGCGAAAAGCCAATCCGCGCATTGTCAGACTTTGGCGCAATCTCAATGAGGCAGCCACGCAAGCACTACAAACGGGGCGCGAGATTAGACTCAACCGTGGGTTGGTCGTTAGCCGTTTCCGCGGTATGCTGCGCATCGTGCTGCCGTCGGGTCGCTCATTGATGTATCCGCGCGCAAAAGTGGAGCAAGGCATCTACGGGGCTGAGATAACCTATGAGGGGCAAAACCAGACGACGGGGCAATGGGAGACGCTCCGCACATACGGTGGCAAGCTCACCGAAAACGTGGTGCAAGCCATCGCCCGCGACATACTTGCCGAAGTGCTGCTGCGTCTCGATGCAGAGGGCGCGCGCGTGGTTTTCCATGTACATGATGAGGTAGTGGTAGAAGTCAAAAAGGGCACCCCACTAGCAAAGTTAGAAAAACATTTTGCCAACCCACCAAGCTGGTGCCAAGATATGCCACTGAGCGGCGCCGGCTACGAGACACCATATTACAAAAAAGACTAACCACCAACAAAGAAGGAATAACAATGAAAGACAGAGCCACCGAGTATTGGGACTACGAAATAAAGCGCGCAGCGGAGGACTCTGACAAAGCACTTGCGGAATATGAGCAAGCCAAAGAAGAAGAGTTTGAAGCCTTTCCACATACTCAAGGCAGAAGATAACAACGCAGACGCGGAAATAAAGAAACAAGCGCACGAAACCCACAGACGGAAGTCTCTCATCAGGTCGCAAAAGTGGGAGGCCTATTTGATGGTGTCAAAATGGGAATGTATCACCCGAGACGCAGCCGCGAGCTACAAGAAGCGGAAAAGCGGCACAAGAAGAAAATAACAACCCCCGATTCTTTCCAAATTGGAAAGAGTTCACAACAACAAGACAATGAAACAAGAAAAAGATCCCTTTGAGATAGCCCTAAAAATAGCCTTCATCTGCATCATATATGGTGGAATGCTTTTGTCCTTTGTGTATATATTGAGAACCTATTTCAGAGAGCAACCCACCAACACAACGATGCACCAACCCGAACCCACGGAGCAATATGCCGACAGCCTAGTTTGCCCCGATTGATAACAACAAAAGAAACAACATGCAAAAATCAGAGGATATTATAGCTCAACAAGGGGAGGAGTATGTAGACTGCATCGACCACATGTTATTTCTGGACTGTGAACCCAGTCTTACAGCAAGAATGGCAGACCCTCATTGTGTATACAAACCCCGAAATAGAGGATTGGAAGATAGGCAAGTGGCTTATGAATGTAGGCAGGAAATAAGGCGCATAGTGTATGAGATACAAAATGGGAAGCCCTTTTTGTCTGCGAGATGTCTTGGAGAAAATGGACAGACTTTACCAAAAGGCAAAAAGTAGGAGTTGTAGAAGATAAAACAAACAACATGGAAATCGAACAAAACATCAGAGAAGCCTTTGACGCGTGCGCAAAAGTACGAAACGAAAAGGCACAGCTGTATGGCAACGCGTGGCGAATGGTAGATTATTACACGCTTGTACACATCACCTTCAACAAACTAAGAAGTACAAAAGGAGCCGAAAAGGACATCTGCACGGCCGTCTATAATTATTCTTTGTTCGCTTCTGTCCAGCACTTTTGTGGCTCTGGAGCTATGGACGAGCTGAAAGATGAAGAGGAAACGATAAACCGACTAGTAGAAGAAGCTGACAATCAAATCAAGAAAATCCTAAGTAAAAAAGATGATGAGTATTGTTCGGAATGGATGTACTGCCCGAAAGATTTTTTGACTGACATGATGTGCCTAAAAGTTGCGCAGTTGTATCATCTTAGATTTCGAGCGCAGCGACATGAAGTGGGAGGATTGATGTATAATGAAGCTATATCAGATGCTTTGCACGATTTAGCAGGCTATGCGATTCTTTACCTTGCACGTCTTGCACTAGATGAGCAAAATCTCAAACAGTTAGAAGAACAGCTAAACAAGGAGGACAAAGAATGAGTGAAAGAACAAAAGACACTATCTCTGCGCTTTTCGTTGTAGGCTTTGTGGCTTTTCTTGTATTTTGCGTATTTCTCACAGCAAACAGTTAGAAGAACAGCTAAACAAGGAGGACAAAGAATGAGTGAAAGAACAAAAGACACTATCTCTGCGCTTTTCGTTGTAGGCTTTGTGGCTTTTCTTGTATTTTGCGTATTTCTCACAGCAAAGAGTAACGAAGAGTGGGAAAAAGCTCACAATGTACGAAATCTTGACGGCATTACGATTCTCACCATAGATGGCCACGACTATATCCGAAATGAAATCCGCGGAAGAAACGGAATCTCTTACACCTATACACATTTTGCAAGTTGCCCATGCCATAAAGACCACTAAACAATGCCCAAACAATACAATATAGCAACAGCAACAACGCGCAAGGCTAAGCACTGGCGCAACGAGAGCGTGACGTGGACGGAACTTGTACAAAGATGCCGCAACACGCACCGCACCCACGAGACACGGGCGCAATATGCCAAGATGCCGAAGGAGCAGCAAGCAGAGATCAAGGACGTAGGCGGGTTTGTAGCCGCATACCTCAAAAGATGGCAAGCGCAAGACCACACGTCACCACCCGGACGATGGCAACTCTAGATATTGACTACGGCACCGGTGGAGAATGGGACGATGTGGAGATGGTGCTCGACTGCGCGGCGATGATGTACAGCACCCACAAGCACAGCGACGACACGCCAAGACTGCGCCTCGTTGTGCCTTTTTCCCGCGATGTGCAGCCGCATGAATACGAACCAATCGCCCGATGGGTTGCCAACACGATAGGCATCGATAAATTTGACGATACCACCTACGAGGGCGCGCGGTTGTTTTATTGGCCCTCCACCTCATCCGATGGCGTGTATTTTTTCCGCGTCAAAGACGGCGGCCCCCTCGATGTTGATCAAGTACTCAGTACCTACCGCGACCCCCTCGACTGCTCCGCCTGGCCGGTATCGTCTAGACAAGCCGAGATCATCCGACATGAGGCAAAAGCGCGGGAGACCCCACAGAAAAGCCCGGACTTATTGGCGCCTACTGCCGCGCGCATAGTATTTCCGACGTCCTCGCTGAGGAGCTCGCCGACATCTACGAACCAACAAGCACCCCATACCGCTACACCTACAAGCAAGGCAGCGTGGCGGGCGGCCTCATCACCTACGAGGACAAATTTGCCTACTCCCACCACGACACAGACCCAACCAGCCGACAGCTGTGCAATGCCTATGACCTCGTGCGCCTGCATCTTTATGGGCATCTTGATGAGGGCTGCCGTGTACAAGACTCCACAAAGCTACCATCATACAAGGAGATGCAGCGACACGCAGCGCAGGACAAAGCAACGCGCGCGCTGCTCGCTAAGGAGAGAGCCGACAGCGCGGCGGAGGACTTCGCCGGCTGGGCATCTGACGAGGGCACCAAGGACGTCAAAGAGACCATCACCAAGGTGCACGAGCTGCTGGAGACAGACAAAAATGGGGCACCGCTCAACACGACCGCCAACATGGTGGCAGTACTCAACAACGACCCGCACATAAGCGGGCGGCTGTGGCTTAATGATTTCACGGGCTTTGTCTCTGTGCGCGGGGGGCTGCCGTGGGACAATGAAGCGACCACATGGAGCGACCGCGACGAGAGCAACTTGCGCGCCTACATGGAGGCAGCATACAGCCTCAAGGGCAAGGACCGCATCAAGGACGCTATAAATGTGGTGCTGACCTCCCACAGATATCACCCCGTGCGTGATTATCTTAAGGCGCTAGAGTGGGACGGTATGCCACGGCTTGACAGCCTCATCATTGACTACCTCGGAGCGGAAGACACCCCGCTCAATAGAGCAATGACACGCAAATTTTTCACCGCCTCCGTGGCGCGTATCATGCAGCCCGGGTGCAAATTTGATAACTGTCTAGTGCTTAGCGGTCCCGAGGGTGCAGGCAAATCTACGTTATTCGCCAAGATGGCGGGCGACTACTTCTCCGACTCCCTTGTAACTATGGAGGGTAAGGAGGCGATGGAGAGCATACAAGGGCGGCAAATGATTGAACTCGGCGAGCTCGGCGGCATCAAGCGCAGCGAAGTGGAGCAAGTCAAGGCTTTCTTGTCTAAGACCGAGGACATCTACCGCCCCGCCTATGGCACTAATACAGTCATAAGACCGCGGCAGTGCGTATTCTGCGGCACTACAAATGAGGAGTTTTTTCTTCGCGGGACGACAGGTAACCGCCGCTTCTGGGTCATCCGCATAGACCCACAAAAACGCGCAGAGACCTGCGACGTGTGGGCAATTACCCGAAAAAATGAGAGATCAAATATGGGCGGAGGCTGTACACCTATATAAGGAGGGCGAGCGACTCTATCTCTCACGAGAGGAGGAGCAGGCTGCCAGAGTCGTGCAAGAGGAGCATAATGAGGACATCAACGATGATCCAATACTTGACCTCTTAGAGCAGTATTTAGCCATCAAGTTGCCCGCAGGCTGGGACTTGTATGACAGTATCCAACGCCGACGCGAGTACTACGACAGAGCGCGACAGGACGAGGATGCTGACCCACTCACCGCCATCGGCACTGAGCCGCGTGTAGAGTTTTGCGCAGCAGAGTTCCTCAAGAGTTCCTCAAAATCCGCCCCGATAATCCGCACTATCGCAACGTGTCGCGCAAAGTTATGGGGTATATGGACCGCAGAGATGGATGGGAAAGAGCAGCCACAGTGAACCACGTACGGCATCTTTACGGCCGACAGAAAGGATTTCGAGCCGTCTTACCACGTACGCCGAAGGACGACCTGTAAAAGCCTGCAACCGACCGCGGCGAGTGCTAGTTACCGCAACCGAGAAAGCGGGTTGCATGTGAAATTCGATTAACAATCAGTCAAAATAAATGCAAACGTGGAAAAATGACGGAAGCGACATAAAAGCGCGTGCAACCGAAAAAGCACGTTTTTCTTGGTTGCATTTAAGGTTCGGTTGCACAATTCGGTTGCGCGGAAATCCACGATAACCACTAGCAATCATGACGAGTGCAACCAGTGCAACCAGAAAATTCTAAATGAGATATATAGACAGAATGGAGTTAAATAATTTAACGCGTAAGTGTGAGAGCGCCCGTAATATACGCGTGCGTGCGCGAGGTTGCAAGTAGCACGACGCACAAAATGCCAAGAAATGACAAGCAAGAACAATATGGAAAGTGAGCGAAGCATCGAAGAATATCTGACAAGCCTATGCAAACAAAAAAAGGGTGGCTATGTCTTAAGTACGGCAACTCCCAAGAGAGTGGCTACCCGACCGCCTCATCGTGACAGACGATGGGAGAACGGCATGGGCTGAAATAAAAAGACCTGGAGCAAGACCCCGACCGCTGCAAGTGGAGCGACTGCGACAGCTGACAATACTAAGGCAGACGGCGTGCTGCCTAGACTGCCGACCCGCTGCGGCGTGGCTTGTGGACTATCTGACCAACACACAGCACCCGCCGCACGACATCGACATATCTCAAGATCAAGGATACCTCACAATATACCGCACAAAATGATTGCCCACATACCGCACGAGTACCAGCGCACCGCCATCGAGTGGGTAAAAAGCAAACCCCGCTGTGGCTTGTTTCTTGACATGGGACTCGGCAAAACCGTCATCACCCTCACAGCACTGCAAGACCTCATCAATGGCTGCGACATCTCGAACGCCTTAGTCGTGGCACCCAAAAAAGTGGCGGAGACAACATGGGCAACAGAGGCTGCCAAGTGGTCCCACCTGCAAGGCGTGCGCGTTGTCCCTATACTAGGCGACGCCACACGCAGAGCAAAGGCCGCCAATACGCCCGCCGATGTCTATGTCATCGCCCGTGATAATCTCTCGTGGCTCATCAACACACACCACAGAGGCCAGCCCACCTACGATGCTATCATCATCGATGAGCTGACGAGTTTCAAAAACCACCGCGCCCTGCGGTCCCGTGCCCTGCGGATAGCAAGCACCTATGCAACCCGCGTGGTGGGGCTGACCGGCACGCCATCGCCCAACGGGCTGCTGGATTTGTGGGCGCAGATATTCGCCATCGACCTAGGCGAGCGACTTGGGAAGAGTTTCGCAAAATTCCGCGACCTCTATTTTGTTACACAGACCGTCAACCACATCCCTATACGCTCCACACCGAAAGCTGGAGCCGACAAAGTAATCCGTGGGCGCATCTCCGATATTTGCTTATCAATGCAAGCGGTGGACTATCTGACACTGCCCGACTGCAACACCATCACGGAGTACGTCCCACTACCTCCAAAAAGTGCAGAAGAGCTATAAAGAGTTCGAACGGTCGCAGGTGCTGCACGTCTCTGACAATCTGAAAGGGGCTAGCAAAGCAGTACTAGCCGCCCTCAGCCGCCGCCTTACTCAACAAGCTAAGCCAATACGCCAACGGCGCAATCTATGACGAGGAGCACAACGCCCACGAGGTGCACGCGGAGAAGCTCAACAAGATAGCAGAGATAGCCGAGGGCGCTAATGCGTCCGGCTCCGGGCTGCTGGTGTTTTATCAGTATCAACACGACGCACAGCGTCTGCTGCGGCATCTCAAGGACAAGCGCGTGAGGATATACGCTGGCGCCGAAGACCTGCAAGCGTGGAACGCGGGAGAGATTGACGTGCTACTGGCGCACCCCGCCTCAACTGCCTACGGGCTCAATATGCAGCAGGGCGGCCACTACATAGCCTGGCTAGGCACTGGCTACAATCTCGAGTATTACCAGCAAGCCAATGCAAGACTCTACCGACAAGGGCAAGCGCATCCCGTGACCATCTACCGCGTGCTGTGTCCCGACACTGTGGACATCCAAGCCTCGGCAGCCATCGACCGCAAAGCCAACACACAGCAAGCGCTACTCGACCACCTTAGCGCCTTAGTACAACAATACCGACCATGCACAGACCAGACACAGACCACAGCGCCGACTACCGAGCCGGCATAACCTCAGACCGGTGGCGACGACTTCGACGCGACGTGCTGAGCCGTCACCCCATGTGCCAACGCTGCCAAGACGAGGGGCGACTAACCCCCGCCACCGAGGTGCACCATGTCCGCCCCGTGGAGGACGGCACCACCAAGGCGGAGCGGGCACGGCTACTATTCGACCCGCACAACCTCCGCGCGCTGTGTCACTCGTGCCACCTAGCTACACACCTAGAGATGGGGCGAGGCGGCAAGCAAGGCAACCGCCGCCGCGTGGCTGCGGAGCTCGCCAAGCTGAGCAAGTATCTCGACAGCAGCGACGACTGACAGCCGCGGGCAATACCCCCCGGCGACACTACAAGCAGCGGGGTGGTAGTCCACGACCGACCGAGAGCCCCGGGGGGGGATTTTTTTAGCCACCCCTCTCGACCGATACCCCGCACCCCCTTTTTGCGTGCGGAGAATTTGAAATTCGCGTACCCTGCAAAAACTTTAGCAAAAATCCTAACCTAGACCCCGAAAATATGACCCCTACAACCGACCCTGGACAGACGCTCATCAGCGTCGAGGAGTACAAGCGTCTACTAGCTATCGAGAGACGCTTTGCCCCCATCCTCAAAAGCAAGACCCTACACCGCGATGAGTACGCTGCCAAGATAAAGCGCGCCCTACGTGGTACGGGTGCCAACGTGCCCGCCCTCAGTGCGGAAATACAGCCCTTGCAAGCGCGCTGCGCTCGCTCGATATGGCTAACGCCGAAATCGATGGACTCAGCAAGACCACCGTGGAGGAGATGACGCGCATGGGCACCAAGATAGCCCCGCACCCCGCCTTTCGAGTGCAGAAGGAAGCCCTCGCCGCTGTCAAGGACCACACCAAGGTGCTCGGGCTTACCGCCGACGCATTAGACGTAGGCGATGAGGACGACCCACTCATCAATTTGACCAAGAAGGCCATCAAGGAGACGCGTAACGCTGTAACTAATCGCAAGTAGTATAGGACAACGGACGAAGAAAAGAGAGGCTCAGAGAGCTAAAAAAATGCCGTCTCTGTGAGATTGGCACAAGTCGACCTGCGCCCGTACGCCCTCGATGAGGTAGACAGCCGTCTGCTGGATTACTGCTTAGAGGTGGCAAGCAACCCCGAGGGGCACAATCTTTCGAGCAGCTCGCCGTCGAAAGATTTTTGCGACTAGTGGAAAAGTACGGGCTCAGTGTAGGCGTGGTGCGCCAAAAAATCGCAGTGTATGAGTCTTTGCACTTTCCAGGCAAGGTCGGCGTAACTTGCTACGCTATGACCCCTGTGCAGGTGTTCCAGTTTGCGCACGTCTTCGGCTTCTGGTCGTGCGGGCAGCGTGTTGTCCGGAACGTGCTATGGTTTGTCCCTCGTAAGTTTAGCAAGACCACCAGCGCGGCTTTTTGTGGTTGATGACGTTTTGTTTGGCGACTCCAATGCGGAGAGTTACACCTGCGCCAATAGTGCGGACCAGGCAAAAAAGTGCTTTGCCGTCGTCCGTGGCTGCTTTCGCAAGTTAGACCCCAAAGAGCGGCGTTATGTCAACAACGAGACCGAGATCAAGAGCCGCCGCCCCGACCGCCCTGCATTTGCGCAGTGCCTCACGGCAAACGCCAACACCAAGGACGGACTCAACGCCTCAACCGTCATCATGGACGAGTACGCGCAGGCGCGAGACTCCGACCTGCTCAACGTGCTGACGACCTCGATGGGCGTGCGCGACAATCCGCTCACCGTCATTATCACCACGGCAAGCAACGTGCTCGATGGCCCGTGCTTCGACAAGGTGGAGGGCTACAAAAAGCTACTACTAGGCGAGTACGAGGACGACGCGAGCTTTGGTCATTTGTTCATGCCCGACGTCGACGACGATGAGGGCGATGAGGCTACGTGGCGCAAGGTACACCCGCACATGGGGGTGACCGTGTCGATGGACTTCTACCGCGAGCAATGGAGCGCCGCCCAACGTGAGGGCGCGGAGTCTTTGATGGCATTCCGCACAAAGCTACTCAACATCTACGCTGAGATCGAGACCCGCAGCTGGATAAGCAGCACCCTAGCCCGCCGCATGATGCGCCCCGAGAGCTTGCAAAGCTACAAGACCCGCCCGCAAGCTATGGTGGCAATCGACCTCAGCATCAGTGACGACTTCTCTGCAGTCACCGCGGGCGTCTATGACCGCGAGGGCAAAAGGCTTTTCGATTTGTCACAAGCTATTTTTTCCGCGGGTGCACTCAAGGATCACCCCAACGAAAAGCTTTACCGCAAGTGGGCAGAAGATGGGCATTTGATTTTGACCGATGGTCCTGTGATAGACTACCGCACCATCGTGCGGCATGTCATGGAGCTAAGCCGCAGATATGATATACTGGGCATCGGCTACGACCCCTATAAGAGCCAAGAGGTGATCAACATGCTAGCCGCCGCGGGTGGTGATCATGTCCTCACCCCGGTGCGCCAAACTTACGGCACCTTTACAGCCCCCGTGGAGAGCTTCGAGCACATGGCAAAGACCGACCGCGTGACCATCAACGTCAATCCGATCAATGCCTATTGCTTTGGCAACGCGGTGCTGAGACTACGACAAACTAGACAACTGCAAGCCCCTCAAGCGTCGGCACAATCAAAAAATAGACGGCGTGATCACGATGCTCATGTGCTTGCGCTTGTTCCTCGACTATGAGCAGTAAAAAAGAGGAGCGACCACTTTGAAGCGGTCACCCTCGTAGTAGACAAGGCGGAAGATTAGGCGAAATCATTGAGCAAATCGCGCGCGAAGTCCCTGCACGGCTTTCTTGATGTGCTCAATGGTTTGCGGCTTAGCGTTTCGGCGTCCGCAAACGTATTGTGAGAGCTGCGCCTTATTGATGCCTGTGAGGCGTGAAAGCCCCGCAAGGGATAGATAATTCTTGTAATGATAGAGCAAGGCAGTTAAGTCCAAGACGAAGACCACGGGCACTTGCACATCATCGCCAGTGCTTTCTAAATGATCCTCGCATGCAGATTTGTAAGACTCCAAAAAGTCCGCTTTTTGCTTCTTCGATGGTCCAGCCATCTCCTATAACTCCGAAGGGCATATCTTCTTCGATGTAGACCGAGTACAAGCCCTGTCCGTTGTTTTCAACGTGCGCGGTGATTTGTTGCATAATCGTGTAATTTGGGTTTATGTGTATGTGATGAAATACTGCAGCGTAATCCGAAAGGGTGGGGAGGGGCTTTCGCCCCTACCTCATCTTTTCCTTTCCCTTTCTTTCCTCGCTCCTTAAACTGCTTTTTTTCAGTCCTGCAAGTTTTAGTATGCTGTCTAGTGTGCCGTTGGCTACTTCTTGAGAGCGGTGGTGACTTGTGGCGAAGTGCTTACCACTGTGTGGGCTGTACCATTGTGGGTGTCCGCTTTCTTCTCCTTTTTGGCTGCATCCGTGGAGCTTTAGGAATTTGTGGAGGTCGCTGTATTTCATCTTGTTATCGTTGTTTGTTTGATTACAATACAAAGATAATGCTTTTTATTTAGATAGCAAAATATAAGAGGTAAAAAATGCACGAAAGGATAAACTTTTTATTCTTCGGAGATTCGTGCGATTTTCTCAGAGCTAAAAGAGCAAAAACTCAGACTATTTCAGACAGAAAAAGGGAGAAAAATTTTTGTACCTTTGCAGTACACAAACAGATAAACACAATGGAAGAAAAACAATACGTGCTGCGTTATCATTTTCAGCACTCACAGCCCGTTCAGCTTTCTAGCTTCGTGCAATCGTTGGAAGCACTGAGCGAAGAATTTGCAGCTTTCTCACACGCACGGGGCGACAAGTTGATGAGCCCTGGGCTCTACTTGGAAAAAGTAGAAGAGGGGAGCATCATTTGTGATTTGGTTGTTCAAATTGGTAAGGACGTTATTCCGATGATTGAAGGGTTGAATACCCTAGTAGAATTTTTCCAGCACCTCAAGGGCATTTGGACTTATTTCCTTGGTCGTGGTGAGCTGCCTCCTAACATCAGCACTAAAAGCTTACAACGCGCCTCCGCTGTAGTCACACCCGCAGCAGAAGACCCGAAGAGTAGCCTTGTCGCCAGCGTTATGGAAGTCACCAACGGCAGCATCAATGTCTATGAAAACTGCAATATCACCATCAACAACCAAGAGAGCAACGCGCTGCAAAACAGCGTAAGCCGTGAGGTGGCCACTCGCAAAGAGCAGGAAGTGGAAGAACATGTGTATGAACGTGAGCTTTTGCAGCTCAGTCAGCTCAACAAAGACAAGTCTGCCGATTACGGCACGATTGAGAAGATAAGCCCCAAGTCCATGAAGCTACTATTTAACGAAGACGACAAGGGGCTTTTAACGATGGAGACCGAAGAGAATCCTTTTCAGTGGCTCTACTGGGTGGACGTTCGCACGCTCGTTGTAGGCGGCAAAAGTGAAGGCCTACGAGATACTCAGAGTTCGGGAACGCTTTAAGGACGAAGCCTAATTTTGAAAAATCGACTTAAGAGAGACGGTGTAAGTAGTATTTACACCGTCACCCCACGAACCAATCAGCACGGAGCTGTGGTATGGGCTTGTAAGCGATACAAAGCGCGAATTTTGAAAAATAGTACGCCGAGAGACCGAAGGATTGAAACGGAATTATTATTTTTGCACCGTGTTTCCCCCTGTGTGTTAGCTGTAATGGCGCACAAGAATCTCTCGACTATGAACAGTAAAAAGAAACTCCGAGCTTTGTCGGGAAATGTGGGTGATTTCCAGGCAAAGCTCGAGAGAATTTGGAGACGTACGGAGGGGTTAAGAATTAGCTCCGATTTTCTTTCACCCAATCGATGAAAGCAGAAATTTCAGATTCGACTTGCTCTTTTGAATAGGGGCGAAAGACCTTAACACGACCGAAGATGTTACCTGTGTACGATTCTCGAATGTAGCCAGCGCAAGGAAATGGCAAGCCCTGACTCCACTCAAGAAAATCTTCTTGCTCTCTCGTGGGATATATCCGAGTAATTTGAATTTAGGCGATAGGCTGACAACAGCAATCGCTTTATCGTCTTTCCAGTTATCCGGGTGCACAATAACGACACCCCTAAAAGCCCCAGTCGTGAATTTATCACAATGATGTTTAGCCCCCGCAATGTCAGAGAAAAAATCCTGTCTTCCTTTCTGTGGTCCTTCTTCCCCTTTGCGGAGATAGGGAAAGAGGAACTCGGGTTTACCTCTTCCAGCTTCGCTTTCAAAAAGTGAAACCGCGTGCATATCTTTTTAGCTCCCGGAATGTTGTTAGCTTTATGGGCTTAAACCTGCCATTACTATCTATTATCCGTTCTCTTGCTTCCGAGATTCCCTTAGCCCCATATCTCCAGAGAAATAGGAAAACGGCGACCACCCCAATAAAGAACCAAAATATCATGCTGTGAATGTTTGTTTGTTATACTGCGAAAGTAAGAAAAATTCAGACAACACCAAAATAATATGCCGAGAATTTGGCGATGTCGTGAAAAAGTTTATACTTTCGCGGTGCTAGAATGCTACGAGGACGGCTTAAAGTCCTCACCACTCCCGTCGGTAGAGGGCTATTTTATAGTCTCCACAAACTTAGAAATTATCTCCTTTCTTCGGAGACGACCGCACCCCTGTGTGTTTGCCGTAATGGCGCACAAGCGACCCTCGTGGCGTTCTAGCAGCAGGACAGGCGGTCGTCTCTCTCTTTTTTTTATCATGCTAGACACCACAACCCACCCAAGCACTCGCGTGTTTGAGTGCGCGATGTTCGGACAGCTCCGAACCGCTACACAGCAAGACAAGATTTTTTTCTGCCTTTCCGATGTTACTAAAGCCCTAGATCTCCAAGTCAACAAGGTAAAGAATCGCCTGAAGAGAGACGGGTGGAATACAATTCCTACCGTCACCCTCACAACCAACCAGCACGGCAAGACTACAGAGCAGGTCAATGCAATGACCTTCATCGACGAGGCAAACCTCTATCGTTGTATTTTCCAGAGCCGCAAGGCTGAGGCGGAAAAGTTCCAGGACTGGGTGTTTGAAGAAGTCTTGCCAGCCATCCGCCAAAATGGCGGCTACATCGCTCAAGTGGCTGAGGACACCCCCGAGACTCTTATGGCACGCGCTTTGAAAGTAGCCGACGCCACTCTCTCCAACTATGAGCAGCGCATCCGCCAACAGCAAGAGCGCATCGAGGCGCAGACGCAGCAGCTTCAACTGCAAGCCCCCAGGTGCAATACGCAGATGAGGTGCTAGTGCACGCGGCACGTACACCACCACGCAGATGGCGAAAAGAGCTTGGCTTGTCCTCCGCTATCAAGCTGCACAACCTGCTCAAAGCGGGTGGCGACATGTTCAAACGCTCCGAGCAGTGGTTTGTAACAGCCAAGCACGCGGGCAAGGACTTGACCGCTGTGCGCACTCACTGCCTACATCGACCATCAAGGCAAAAGCACCACCCGCTTGACCACCGTGTGGACAGAGAAAGGGCGCGCGTGGTTGCACTCCAAATTCGGGCAGAGCGAATCCGCCGCAAGCCTATTCGACCAACTTAGCGTGAAAGGAGGTGCGAAATGAGCCAAGCTAATACATCGGCAACCCTCCAGCTGTCAAAAAACACCCGCGAGGTGCTCGAGATGCTCGAACTTACGGAGAGCCTGTACGGCCGTCTGGTGGATTATTTCAGCCCCTCATGTCAAGACCGCGCCGAAGAAATTCGACTCAATGATGAGCAGTGCAACAAGTTCGCCGACCTTCTCCGCCCCATCTTTTTCCGCGCTAGAAGATGAGATGCACAGCCGTCTGGATAATTACCTCATGTCTGCCAACAGAAAGGAGGTGACGCTATGACCCCGCAAGATCAGACCATGCAGCTGCGCGCTGCCGTGTCCAACTTTGAGCGGCACTTGTATCGCATTGTGTGCGACTGCTCCGAGGATATCACACTCACCCAAGAGGACGTGACCGACATCATTGCACAAGAGCTAGAGAGCCACGCGGACCTCTATAAATCCGCGTACCCTTACCTAGATTATAGCAACGGCTTCCGCTCATGTGCCAAGTTCCGTGCCCTCGTTGGTAAGTATGTAGCCTCGTGGCGTGTGCACCGCCGTGCCGTTTCCTCGCAAATCGCAAACCGCGAAGCCGCACTCAGCAAGGTCGTCAACCGCTCCCGCCAAGCGTGGCAGGCGTGGCAGGATGAGCTGCGTCTGACCATGATACGTGCCCATCTCATGTGCGTCACCGAGTTCAGAGAAATCGGCAGAAAAATGTACTACCACCCCCGCCGCCGCTAAAGACCACAAGCCCTGCGCCCTATTTCTGGGCGTGGGGCTTTTTCTTTAACACTATGAAAAAAACACTTATTTTTGTCAGTATTGTTGCCGCGCTTTGCCGCGCGGTGCTTTTTGTGTCTTATATTGTCCTTAAATCACTGAAAAACAGTATTTTGTACCTTCGGAATTACTTTGTAATTTTGTGAGTAAGTAATGTTTTTGTTGTTATGTTTGAGAAGCTCAAGTCACTTTTTCCACGCTCCCAAGGTCGCCCCGCTGCCTCGGCTAACGCTGAGCCGGTTGGGCGTCCCCTATGTGTCTAGCGATTTGAGTCTGCTAGGCTACGGCGGAGATCTCTCCGTCGCCACAGCTTACCGCTGCGTGGATGTCATTGCGCGCAGCGTGGCTGTGCTGCCTATGCGCGTGCAGTGGCTGCGCGGCGACATCTTTGCCGACCGCCCCGCTGACCGCCTCACCTACTTACTCAACGTGCAGCCCTCTCCCGATGTGTCCGCCGTGGATTTTCGTGAAGCGCTCGTTCGCCAACTGCTTTTGCACGGTAACGCTTACGTGCTGCCCATCTACTCTAGTGCAACGCAAGAGCTCGACCGCCTTATGCTATGCAGCCCCCACACGGTGGCACACGACTCCACGCGTGGTGTCTACACGATAAGCGACTACGCACAAGGCTTGTCGGGCACTTACGACCAAAGCGAGGTGCTGCATCTCAAATATGCCACCACCGACGGGCGCACGGGTCGCAGTGTGCTAGACTACGCCCGCGGAACGCTCGACACCGCCGCCCGTGGAGATGCCGAGACAAACAAGAGATTCCGCAATGGCGGCAACGTCCGCGGATTTGTCACCAACGACCGCAGCCTGCGCGGATTTGGCGAGTACCAAGAGGACGAGCTTAAAAAGACCGCGAAGAGCTTAGACGAGCGATTTGCGGACGGCGAAAAAGATTGTGCATCTCCCTGGCTCCTCAGAGTTTCGGCAAATCACCATGACCTCGGCGGATATGCAATTCTTGGAGACCCGGAAATTTTCGGTACGTGAGATTTGCCGCTTTTTCGGTGTGCATCCGTCCTTTGTTTTCGACGACTCCGCCACCAATTACAAGAGCGCGGAGAACGCGTACGCAGATTTTTTTGCGCGGTACGCTTAATCCTATCCTTGTGAAAAATCGAGTGTGAGCTACTGCGCAAGCTGTACCCCTCGAGTATCGCCCACAAGCGCCGCATCATTTTGACCGCTTGGAACTCAATGCCTGCGACCTCGAGAGCCGCGTGCGATACCAAACGGCAACCATCGCCGCCGGACTCTACACAGTCAACGAGTGGCGCACCGCCGAAAATAAGCCCCCCGTGGATGGCGGCGACCGCGCGCTAGTCTCTGCAAACCTGCGCGACTTATCCGCCGACACAGCCAACCCCCAAGACCCCACAAAAATGAACCAACAGACTAACCAGACCCCGATACAGCGCGCGCTCCTCATCCCCACGGGCGTGCACATCAGAGCCGCCGCAGACGGCGAACCGGAGAGCCGCACCATCACGGGCCGCGCCATCTTATTCGGCCAACGCTCCGCCGCCTTGTGGGACGACGGCGAGGAGCGCGCGTATGAGGTCATCGACAAGAGCGCGATAACCCGTGAACTACTCGACAAAAGCGACATAAAATTCAACTTGTACCACGACAATCAGCACCTTCTCGCCCGCTCCAACCAAGGACAAGGCACACTGCGCTACGATGTGGACGACGCGGGCGTGACGTTCGAGTTTGACGCCCCCAACACCATCGACGGCGACACTGCTTTGGAGCTTGTGCGCCGCGGGGACATCACCGGCTGCTCCTTCGCCTTCACCGTCCCTTATTGGGACACCGACTACGTGAGCCGTGAGGTAGTACACACAGACGGTGGCAAAGTTGAGATACTCTACACGGTGCGCGCCGTCAAGGGGGTGCACGATATGTCGCTGGTGGTAAATCCCGCCTACCCCGACACCCACGCGGAGCTGCGAGAGCTTATGCACAAGGTGCAAGAGCCTGACGCCCCCGAAGATACCACCTGGCGCGAACAAATCGAAGAGATGCAGCGCGCCGCAAAGACCTACGATAACTAACTAGCTAACTATATAGATATGCACAAAATTAGACTACAAGCAAAGCATCTCCGCGACCGCCGCGAAGAATTGCGCGAGCGCATCAGCGCTATGTCTGAGACACTCAAGACCGAGAAGCGCAGCCGCAACGAAGCCGAAGAAAAAGAGTATCAAGACATTTTGCGCGAGCTCCAACAGAATGAGATGGACCTCCGCGCCCTCGCACTCTGTCAACCCGAGGAAGAGCGCACCCGCAGCATTGAAGAAGCCGACCGCATCGTGCGTGAGAACATGAACGCGGGCAAGCCCACCAACGTGGAGATCGTCCGTGACGTCATGCTCGTGAGCGATGCACAAAAGGGTGGTGTGGTGCCTATCAACGTGCAAGACATCCTCCGCCCCTTGCAAGCTGGGCTCATTTTTCGACAAAGTGGGAATCACAGTTAAGACCGGCTTGTCGGGTGAGTACGTTTGGCCCGTCTTTGAGGCTGTAGAAGCGCAAATCGCTGGCGAGTCTGTCACGCTTACGGACAAAAAAATCACGCTTAGCCAACTCAAGGCAAGCCCCGACCGTGTGGGTATTACTTTTGCCCGTCACCCGCCAAACACTTGTGCAGACCAACGGCATCGTGGAAACCGTTATCAGGAAATCATCCCCAACGCCGTGACCCTACCTGCTCAATAAGGCAATGTTCAGCCCTGACAAAGTGACCAACGCTACCAACCTCGTGGGACCTTTCGTCGCCCTCAAGGAAAGCTCCAACCAAGACGCTCACCGCGCCCACGACCTTGCGCGACCTCGCCCTCCTCAAGGCTAAGGTGCTCAGCTCCGGAGTGTCAAGCGACTCCCTTTGCTGGGTAATGACTGAGGCACAGAAGGCAATCCTCGAGACCACCCCCGTGGACGCAGGCAGCGGCCTCATGGTATGTGCGGACAACAAAAATCGCGGGGCTGCCCGTCTTCTGTACTCCGTTTATCACGGAAGAGTTTATCGGCCTCGGTGCATGGCGTTACGAGCCCTGCGGGCAATTTGGTGATATGGTGTTCGTCGTCGACCCATTCACCGGTGCGACGCGCGACGAGGTGCGCTTCACACTTAACACGATGTTTTCATTTAAAACCCTCCGCCCTGAGGCGTTCGCGCTCCTCAAAGTCAACGCATAACCCCCTAGACACTCATGCACACCGATTTCGCCCTTTTCAAAAGGCACGTCCGCGCCGATGATTTTCGACGACGATGACGTCTATCTCCTCCATCTATTGGAGGCAGCAGAAGAGGCGGTAATTAGAGCCACCAACCGCAGCCCCGAGGAGTTGAAAGCCCTCGGTGGCGGCGCGTTGCCCCGCCCGCTGACCATTGCCATCTACTCACTTGGCGGACATTGGTACAACCAGCGCGAGGCGGTGGCTGGTGTGCAGATGTCCGAGGTACCCGCCACATTGACCGCACTAGTTAGACCCTACCAGAGATTATGTACGCAGGACGGATGACCACAGCCCTCGAGTTGCTCCAGCCCACGCGCGTGGTGGATGCTTACGGAGCGGAGAAGACAACCTACACGCCCTACCGCACGGTTCACGCTGAGCGCATCAAGCATACGGCACGCGGGCGCGATGAGGTGGGCGAGCACTTCGCCAACCACTCCACCGAGTACAACATCCGCATCCAGCACAAGCCGCGAGAGCAGTGGCGGGCACGCGAGATTGGCGGGCATCTCTATACGATTACCGCAATAATTCCCAACACCGCGCGCGGTCTGCAAACATTGATTTGCGAGCGCGTCAACGAGTAACGCCGACTGGCTATGCTTAACGTAACAATCAACGAGCAAGATCTCCGCTATATGTGGGCAAAGCTCAACGAGCGCGACCGCCTCAAGGCACTACGCAACCCGACGCGAAAAAGCTGCCAACAAGGTGCGCAGAGCCGCGCAGAGCGCGCTAAAGGGCAAGAGCCTACACAACGCCGCCGCCATCGCAAAGACCATACGCGTGGCAAATTTCAAACAAAAGATGGGCTTTAAGGTGCGTGTGATGACCAAAGGCGAAAAGTCGATGCACACCAACCGTGCAGGGCTGAAAAAGCCCGTCGCCTATTGGTTTGAAGGTGGTACTCGCGACCGATTCACGCGCGGCACAAGCTCCCGCCGCGGCAAAAATCACCGCCCTAGGCTTTATGAGCGCGGCAGCCGCCGCCAACAGTGCAGCGGTGGGCGAAATTATGTCGGGCTTCGTTGGCTGGCTCGAGCGACTAACAAGCAAAAACACCATGCAGCAAACCTCCCTTAGTGTGGGTATATTGATACGCAAGATGCTCACCGACAGCGAGCGCGTGCGCGCCATCACCGACCGCGTGTACCCGCTTATCGTAGACCAAGCGACCCTGCCTTATGTAGTCTACCGCCGCGCAGCCCTAGAGACGCAGGCAACAAAGACACCAAGCAGCGCAGACACCGCGCTTGTCGAGGTGGTATGCTACGCCTCAACCTATGCGGATAGCGTAGCCCTCGCAGAGGCTGTACGCGCAGCCCTAGACCACCAGCAAGCACAAGAGGGCGACCTCCGTGTGCGTTGCTGCATCCTCACCGACGCGGAGGAGCTGTACGACTCCGACGCTTATGGCAATTTGCTCACCTTCGCGGTGCGCGCTTAATACAAAACTATATGCCACAACCCAAAACACAAAAATCACCACAGATGGCACAATCAGGATATTTCAACGGCTCCGACATGCTGCTTTATGTCGTCGGCAAGCCCGTGGGGCATTGCACTAGCCACAGCACAGACTTCACCACCGAAACCAAGGAGCGCAACGTCAAGCCCGTAGCCTCGAAAGGCAAGGGGCAGAGCAAGTGGAAAGAGAGTAGCGTGACCAGTTTGAGCGTCTCGATTACCGCGGAGGGGCTCGTCAGCTACGATGAAACAGAAGCGGACTTCAGCGCGCTCCTCACTGCTTACAATAACGCGCAGCCCGTTGAGTGCAAGTGCATGGAGCGCGGCAAAGAAGCGCCCTATTTGACCGGTAGTTTCGTGATTGAGTCCCTCAAGCGACAAGACGGCGCGGGCGACGATGCCACATGGAACATCAGTCTCAAAAACACGGGTGCCGTAGAGCTCGACCCCGAAAAAACCATTTCAAAGGATTAACCAACACACAAACAAACTAAAAGGGAGGCGCGCGCCTCCCGCCTTTTTTAGATTGAACTATGGCAGCAAAGAAACAAACATTTAGCATCGCAGGGAAGAAATACCCTAGCTACCACACGCTCGGCGCGTATCGACAATTCGAGACCCTCACGGGCAAGAGCGTGACCGACATCGGCAACGACATCACAGATCTCTCTGTGTTTTTGTATTGCGTAGTGTCCAAGGCTTGCAAGCGCGACGGCGTGGAGTTCCCCTACAATGATCCAGACGCTTTTGCCGACGACCTCACTCTCGATGAATTGATGGCTTGGCAGGCAGACCAAGTTGCGGAAGCCCCAGAGGACAAGGGGGAAAAAAAGAAGTAAGCTGGGCAGAGTTGGCGGGGTACGGCTTGGGTGTGCTCGGTTTGTCGCTAGTTGATCTCGAGATGCTCACCCCTGCAGAGTTCGGAGGCCGTGAGCGACGCCCACCAGCAGCAGAGCGACGCCCACCTGCGCGATGAGTGGACCCGCGCCCGCCTTGTCGCCACCATCTCAGTGCAGCCGCACACCACCCGAAAGATAACCCCCGAGCAGCTGCTCCCACTCCCATGGGACAATGCCCCAAGACATCGCCCCGCAGCTGACATCCCTAAAATGACAACCGCCGAGCAACGCGCCCGCGCCCACGAGCTGGCTGCGCGTCTCGCTAAAAAGCAATAACCATGGCAGCATCTAGCGCAAACATCAACGTTGTGACCGTCGTCAAAGACGAGTCCCTCAAATCCCTAGCCTCCACCATTGAGGGCGTGGCTAAGGTGGCACGCTCCGCCACGGCAAAAGCTCCGCGAGAGCGCTCGACCAAGCCGCCGACACTGCCCGCAAGGCGAGCCGCGTGCGCCAAGAAGTGCTGCTACAGCTGCGAATGTTAGTCAGCTGTACCTCGGTTTGCGCTCGGCTGTCTCTGGCTTGCAAGGGGTGCTTGGCAGCTACGCCGACGCATACAGCAACGCCGCGGTGGCGTCCAAGAAATTAGAGGTGGTAATGCGTCAGCGCATGGACGCGACGGAGGACGACATCAAGAGTATCAAGGCTGTGACCAATGCACAAAAAGAGCTCGGCATCATCGGCGGAAGCGTCCAAAAATGCAGGGGCGCAACAAGTGGCGACCTTTGTCACGCAGGCGGACACGCTTCGCACGCTCATCCCCGCGATGAACAACTTGCTGGCTCAGCAAAAGGGCGTCAATGCTTCTCAAGAGGACGCGGTGGGCATTGGTAACTTGATGGGTAAGGCGATGCAGGGACAGACGAGCGCGCTGCGCCGCGTGGGCATCACCTTTTCGGAGGCCGAGGAGCAGATACTCAAGTACGGCACAGAGAGTGAGCGCGCCGCCACCTTGGCAAAGGTTATCACTAACAACGTCGGCGAAATGAACGCCAAGCTGGCGCAGACTGACGCGGGCAAGATGAAACAGTTGCAAAACTATTTCGGCGGCATAAAGGCGAAAATTGGCGCCGTCGTTGTGTCACTTAGCCCCTATTTATCCGCCGCCTCACAGGTTGCCATTTTGGCATCTTCGTTCGGTCAGCTCGCCAACGTGGTGCGCCTGGCTGGCAAGACGATGTGGTCGTTCGGCGCTACCCTTTGGGCGAGTATCCGCAGCGTAAATCTATACGCCATTGCGCAGCGCGTTTGCAGTGCTGCATCTCTCGCCTTTGCACTAATCCAAAAGGGCATCGCCGCTGCGCTCGGTGTGTCTACGGTTGCCGCTACTGCCATGACTGCCGCCGTTGTCGCCCTAGGTGCTGCACTTGTCATAGGTCCTATTATCTGGGGAGTAGTGGCAGCCGTCCGCGCCCTGTCTGGATCGTCTAGTGAGGCGAGCGCAGCAACTCGGCAGCTCGGTGCAAGTCAAAGAGCCATTGAGCGCATCAACCAGCGCGCGACAGAGCAGACGCAAGAGACGATACTAGTCATCAACAATCCCAAAGCAAGCGCGTACACGACAATAACTTAAAGCTATCCGACCGAAAAGCCGCCCTAGGGAGACTCCAAAGGCTAGTGCCCGACTATTTGGCGAGCTACACCAAGGAGGGCAAGCTCATCAACGACAACACCGAGGCCCTTACCAAGTACATTGCCAAACTTAAAGAAAAAGCCTACGCCGAATCTCTCAAGCAAAGAGATGGTGGACGCTTTACACCAAGCAGCGGCAAGCGCAGCGCGAGGTGGACGCCAAGGCAAACAATGTCCGCGCGGTTGAAAAAAAGAGCTGCAAAAGGATAAATATAAGAAATCTGAAAAAGAGTTATATTATATCTCCGCATGGTGCGTCTACTCAATATGAAACAAACGGCTTGCGTGACTTGAAACTAGAAGAACTAAATCGTCAGAAAGAAGCTCAAAAAAACTGCAGCACAAAAAGTTGGCGGCGTCTAATAAATTGATAGCGGACCTCGAAAAAGAAGCCGAGAAGCACAAGGCCGCGTTTTGCCGCCGAGATAAACAAAACCGCCTCCTCCCTATCTGGTAGCAGCACAACCGGAGGACACACGGGTGGGGGCGGCAAGAGCGGGAAAACCGAAAAAGGACGACCGCGCCCGCCTCGCAAAGGAAGCCGCCGAGCAAGCCTACAAGTATATCGACGAGGAGAATGAGTACGCGGAAAAAGCCACCGCGCAGCGTCTTAAAAACTTGCTAGAGGCAAGACAGCAAGAGATTAACCTCATGCAGGACGGCAAGGACAAGGAGCTGGCACAAATCGCCCTTAACTATGACCGCCAAAAGCAAGAGGCGGACGAGTACCGCCGCGAAGAGGTGGCACGACTGCAAGAGCATCTCGATAAGTTATGGGAACTAGACTCCCGCAACAAGAAAGCCCGAGAGGCTGGTGAACGCAACCCCGTACGCGCCCGTTTTGTCGACTTGACAGACGACCAAAAGACGGAGGTGGCGCGTCGACATGTCCAAGCTGACACCACACGAGGCAGCCATAGGCAAGGTCGCCAAAAAGTACGCAGCCCCCGCGCGCTTGCAAGAGTTGCATACAGTGGAGGAACTGACAAAAGCAATAAGCCACTACCAAGACGCAAGCAACAAGCAAAGCGGTGATGAACTGTACAACACACAGCGCACCATCGCGGCACACGAGGAGAAACTCACAAAGCTCCGCAACACGTCGGAGCTACTCAGAGAGCTGCAAGAGGTGCGCGACATTGAGGGGCTGGACGACCGCGAAATGCGCGTAAAAATCCGCGCAATAGGCTTCGACGAGCTCACAAGCCGCATCCAGAGAGTGCAAAAGCAACTCACAGACCCCGCAGCCCCATCGGTGACGCGCAGCGCAAAGACCTGCAAGCCCTCATCGCCACTTATAGCCATTGGCGCGCTGTATCTGTCAAGAGCATCGGCACCGTCAAAACTGCGTGGGGTGGTGTGCAGGGCATCGGCGACAGTATTAACGGCATCGCCGAGTCATTGGAGGGCAGCTCGTCGGCGTGGCAAAAGCTCACGAGTGTGATAAACGGATTTTTCGGCATCGTCGAGGGCGTCCGTAGTGTCGTCGAGGTGGCTCGCACTATCGGTATCGTGAGTAAGGCCAATGCTGCCGCAAAAGCTATCGAAACAACCGCCCATTATTCCAACGCGAGCGCCGTGACCGCCGAGGGCGCCGCCGTGGTGAGCGCAAGTGCTGCCAAGAGCGCCGCCAATAAAGTGGAGGCGACGACAGCCGTCACCGCTGCAGCAAGTCAGACCTTCGCCGCTCACGCGGGTATCCCCTTTGTCGGCATCGCCCTCGGCGCGGGTATGGTTGCCGCGATGCTCGCCACGATGCTGACCATCCCCAAATTTGCAGACGGCGGTATCGCCTACGGTCCCACGCTCGGGCTATTTGGGGAGTACGCGGGGGCAAGCCACAACCCCGAGGTGGTAGCCCCACTTGACAAGCTGCGCAGCCTCATCACACCGCAAGGCGGTGCAGGCGGCAGGGTGGAGTTCCGCATCGAGGGGCGCCATCTGGTGGGAGTACTTAACAAAGAGAGCCGCCACCACTCTCGCAACTACTAGCACATGGCAAAAACAATCATACACACCGGGCAATTTCTGAGCATCTCGGGCGTGCTGTACCGCGTCGATATTTGGCGCGATAACGGCATAGCCGGGTGGTGGCCCGAGAGCTATGGCGGCACAGCATCCCAAGCCCCGCCGGCAACCGCAAAAGAGCTCCGATTTGAGGCCGACGAACCGCTGGTGCTCGAGTGGGCGGAGACACCCAAAGAAGCACCGCTATGCGGCAGCACCGCCACCCTCAACATCGAAAGTCCTGGCGACCGCACCTATATAGACCTCTACACGATTAAGGCGGGGGCGGTGGGGCTCGATGTGTACCGCGATGGGGCGCTATATTGGGTGGGCACTTTAGACCCCGAGAGCTACGAGGAACCCTATGAGCGTGCGGACCTATACCGCGTGACTCTCACATTTAGCGACTTCGGCGCGCTTGACCGACAGCTGTACAACCCAACAAGCAGCAGCGCCGTGACGTTGTGGCAGCTCCTCCAACAATCTGCCACCGCTGCAGGCCTCGCCCACTTGCCCATCGATGGCAGTTTGACAAAGCCTAACTCTGCCGGATGGCTACAACGTACTCGACCAGCTCGCGTGTCGTCCCGATAATTTCCGCGACGAGGATGGTAAGGCACAGAGTTATCGCGAGGCACTCGAGACGATGCTGCAGCCCTGCGGGCTCAAGCTCATGCAGCGTGCGGGGCGTCTATGGCTGCATGACCTGCATGGGCTCGCCACCAGTAAGCCCGCAGAGCTTGTGTGGAGTGGCGCGACGCAGACCCTTGGTGTGGACAAGGTCGCTAACAGCGTGGTACTCAATTTTTTTCGCCCTATGCACAGAGCAAACTACTAGACTCTAGCGACCTCACCTACCCCCACCGTGTTAGCCTCTCCGTGGCAAAGCCCTACAGCCAAAGGCAGCGGCAACGCGTGGGTGTACTACTCAGACAGAGCAGCGCAGCGCGCCCAAATCGGTGAGCTCCGCGGGCGCGGCATCCCGTTCGAGGTGTGGGACGAGGAGAGCATCGCGCGGGAGGCTGAGTTTGTTTTTGCGCAGTCTGGCAAGCGGTTTAAGATATTGCCGCTAAAGGGAGGCGGAGGTGAGGCGACGGGCATCGTGGTGAGAGCCTCGCCGGATGTACGCAGCACCACCCGCCCATACTCAGAGACCGCCGAGGGATTGGGCACAAAGCCCGAGCGCGTAGCCTACACCACCCGCCGCGTATACCTGCCGCGCATTGAGAGTCACTATGACGTATTTTTGCGGCTCAAGATGGAGGCACTTATGGATGTGAGGTACAATCCATTCGCCGAGTCGCCCGACGCTAAAGACTACACAGACGACAACAACGACCGCCCCATCTACAATCAAGCCCGCGTGGGCTCAGCGTGGTGCTTTGTCCCTGTGGCCCGTCAAATTGTACGCAAACAAGGACGACCACACACCCGCGGCATACTCATGACAATGCCTCAGCTGCTTATTTTTACACCAGCAACCCCTTGAGCCGCGGGTGGCAACTATCTGGCGAGTATTACGACGGATGGAAACAAGGCTCACCCGATGGGTGGCGCGCGTGGCTGGCTTATTACCCCGACCCCGACCAGATACGCGAGGACTCCGCACTGCTGCATGGATGGGCTACCAACCGCCCCAACATAGGGCGAGCCGACAAGGGCGGGCGCACCTACGTCAATGAGGGCGACCAGCGGCTGGAAAGAGAGTGGGACTACGACGGTGACAAGGGCAAGGGACTATACAAGTGGCTGCAAAAGATCTCGGGCGAGCTCATACCTTACCCCGCGGATGGCGGCTGGCTAGAGATAACCATCGGTTCGGGCATAGTCATACACGACTACAAGTACGGCGAAGGGGCTAATGACGGCGACGCCGCAGACACCAACGGCGAGCGGAGCTTTTTCAACTCTAAGTATTGGCGCAGCCGCAGGCTATACGACAAAATGCAGTGGTTATTATATAAGGCACCCGAGGTGAGCATCGTGCGCGCGTGGGGTAATTACGACACTATCGAGGTGGACGACGTCGAAATACGCGCCACACTGCACCCCGACGCGCGCGAAGAGCTCAAGATAGATCTCAAGTGTGGCACGCTGCCCGACTCAGAAGGGGAAGCAGTCGCCCGCGGCATCTACCTACAAGGCCAAAGCGGCAGACCCCTCCGGCAGCTACGGCGTGGAGGCATCACCGACACACCCGAGCGATTGCTTATTAACAGCCTATATTCGCAATACGCTACAAGGCACACCAAGCTGACGGGCGAAGCCTATATTGACCCGCAGGGTTGCGTGTCTACAGAGAGCAAAACCAGGGCAGCCGGCTATTTATGACCGCCGCAACCCGTCAAGATCTCTACATGGATTGCGGGGACGTCACTGCGATAGAGATAACCCCCGACAAGTACACAGCACTAGACAACTAACACTAGGCAAAATGGACAAAAATACATACAGCATTAGCACCCACCGCAAGCCCCCTAAGCCTCGCAGCACAGACCGGCAGGCAACAAGTACGGGCGCAGCGCCCACGGCGGCAGCCTACGACCCCACGATCACCCCCTCGCACGTGGAGAGCGCTAACCACGCAGCCACAGCAGACCACGCAACTACTGCGGAGCAATCCAAGCACGCCACCACGGCAGACCTTGCAACTACAGCGGAGAGAGCCAACGCAGCCAAGAGCGCAGAGAGAGCCTATCAAGCGGGCAAAGCAGACACGGCGGCGGCACTACAAACCGACACGTACACCCGCGGCACCCGCGGCGGCAAGATAGACGCCAACGGCGCGGCAGAGCTCGAGAGCCTCAGCGTGCGCGGAAGCCTCAGCGTCGCGGAATTGCTTATCAACCGTCTCAGCGCAATAGAGGGCGACACCGTGCTCACCGAGAGCGGCGTGATTGACCGAGTAGAGAAACGGGGACACAGCACTTACCGGCTGCACCTCCGCAAGAGATGGGACGGAGATACTCACGCTTTCGACATGGGAGACATCCTGCGCGGGGTGTACAACAACACCGCCGCCGCGACCATAGGGCAGGCGACCAACGGCGTCGGTGTGCTCACTAGCTGGCTGAGAGTAACTGCGCGCGCAAATAGCTACGTGGATGCGGAGAGCTATACCGACGCAGAGACCCCCGAGGGACGCAATAACGCTCCGCTTGCTGGCATGAGGCTCGCCCGATGGGGCAACACCACCAATCCCGCGCGCCAAGGCTGCATCTATCTCTCTGCAACCCTTGGATCAATACACCAACTGCGCGGCGTCACAAAGCCGATACTAGCACCCAACAACTACGCCACAACGTGGGGAAAGCTGCCCGACTTTGCTCGTGCGCTGCTCGGTGGTGGCGTCACTGCCGATGATAGTTATCTATACGCCCGCGGCATAGTTGTCGAGGATCTTTTGCGACTCGACAAAAATAATGCGCTAGTACCTTTCAAGGGAGAGCCTGGAAAGCCCGGTAAAGATGGCGTGACGCCTATGCCTAACCTGCTCAGAGAGGCTTATCTGCCAAGCAACCCAACCGCGTGGAAACTCAACCTAGACCCCTCCCGCATATCAAAGCACGAGCCAAGTGTGGTGCCCCCCGTGACGGGCGCTGCGGTGTGGTCACTCTATAGTGGCATGACAGATGGGCTATATGCGGAGCTGTCGCAAGAGGTGCAAGTTATCGCAGGACAGAGCTACACGCTCTCCGTGTACGCCAAGGGGGCTAGCTGCGGCTGGCTTATCGGATACCCCATAGGTGAGCACTTCGCACTCAGCGGAGCGACGCCATTGGAGGAGGGCAGCAACAACGCGCACGGCTGGCGTAGATACTCGCTGACGTTTTCGGCTAGCACCACCGGAAAGACTGCAATCATACTCCGCGCGTGGCACAAAAACGGACGCTACGGCACCGTGTACTTCGCCGCTCCAAAATTAGAAGAGGGGTACACGGCTACCCCGTGGGCGGTGTCCCCCCAAGATTACCGTGGAGAGCGCGGCGCCTCAGCTCGCAACCTAGGCGAGTGGGACAAGCTGCCCGAGGGCTTTGCGCTCGAGAGCGGCAAGGCGGGCGAGCACTACACCGATATGGTATGCACCATTGAGCCGTCGGGCGCGGCGCTGTGGTGGGTGTGTAGAACCAGCCATATAAAGAGCAGTCGCCCAAGCAAGAGCAGCCCGCTGTGGGAACTGGGCGTAAATCTCAATTTTATCGCTACTGACTTGCTACTGGCAAAGACCGCGGTAATAGAGGGCAACATTCTCGCCCGCTCAATGTCGTACCAAATCGAAGCCAAAACAGACGGAGAGATTGAGGGGTCAATGCTACAGCAAGACGCGGGCGTACACATATTACCCAAGCTGCGTGCGGGCGAGATAAGAGAGATACGCGTGCTCCCTTTGACGAGCCTCACCCGCGCGCCAAGCGCCCCGACAGAGATACGGATGCCCAACGACGACGGAGGAGCAATCTACACAAAACCCGAGCAGCTCGGGCACGCGCCAAGGCAACAGCGCAGCCTGCAAATAGTGCGCGAGACTAATTTTTTAACCCTGCTCGGCGTCGGCTATGGCAATAGCACCAGTTGGTCGGTGCTCGTGCAGGAGATGTACCGCGGATAAATTTAACCCCTTAACATAAAAATATGGACGATCAAGAAACAAGAGAGGTAACAACTACCTACGCCGACGGCTCAACCGTTACGATGACAATCGACCGCAAAACTGGCGCATTACTTGACTACAATGCGACCCCACCACCGCCACGCGATACGGGCGCCGGCTTGCCAGACCTCGCCAAGCGCGTGGAGACATTGGAGCAATCTCCCAAGGGGGGCGGCAGTAGCTTTGTCGTCACCGACCTAGCCTACACCGCGGAAACGATGACTCTCTCCTTGGAGCAAATGTTTATCGTTGCGCTCACGAAAAAACCTAAAGCCGACATCGTGCGCATCACGAAGACCGAGAAAAATAAGATTTCGGGGAGAAAACGGAGGTAGAGCTATTTGTTCGGATCCCTGTATTTGAAATTCTTCGCCTGGATGATACTTTGAATCCTGCTTACGGTGCTATTTTACCCTATGCAGGCGTTTCTCCGAGTGTCAAATAAGCGTAGGTACATGGCTAAGCTCTTCCCGCGAAAAAGCGGGCGATAGTTTGGCGCACTACATGGAGCTTTTTGTCGAGTCTGCTTTGGATGAATCTTTTTACACCTACACGCCATCTAGGGTTGAGGGGCAGGACGGTCAATTTGAGACAGCTGACGGAAGCTATGAGGAAGACGATCAGGTGAAGTGGTACAAGCAGTTCTTGACTGCTCCCAAAAATACCGTGGCATCCATGGCACAAGGACTGTCGGAAGAGCACCAGCAGCTCCCCGCGAAGTACCAAGAGCTCACTGCGAAGCTCCAAGAGCTCACGGAAAATTTCGGCAAATTGTCGGAAAAGCAGGCGAGCCAAGAGTCAAAAAAATCACGGAGACGCAGAAGCTGAAGACGGAGCTCAAAACCGAGATGTCAAAATCTTTCGTCTCCCCTCCCAAATTTGGTTGAGTGGGACATCTGGTCAGCTTGCGGATGATTTCACGAGTAGCGTGCGTGGTGCAGCCTCGTCAGGGCTCTTATCTGTCCTGACGAAGAACTCCAAAAGATTAGAGCTGAAATCTCTAGCCTCAAATCGGAATTAGAATTTTTAAAAGAGAATCACTAGTTTATGAAAGAAGTATTGAAAACTTGTGTCACGCATTGTGGCAGGTATTGTGTGAGCACATTTGGGGGTGGTTGCACTTCTGCAGCCGACATTGCCTTTCATCGTGATTTGCACAATCGCCATACTGTTTGACTGTTATACGGCTTGGGCATTATCACGACGAGTCAAGAAGAAGCACCCCGAAGCTAATGATGGAAAGTTCAAATCTAGGTATGCAGGTAGAGTGTTTGTAACGCTTATAAAGGTGTACTCCGTGACCGTCCTTGCATATCTGATGGAAACCCTATATCTTCGAGGGATTGCCCGTGAGTTGACAAACGTTGTAGCTGGAGCAGTGTGTTTTTGGCAATTTTGGTCGATGTTGGAAAATGAAAGCTCGTGCAACGATGCTAGGTGGGCGAAGATAGCGCAGCGCATTCTTGTCGATAAGACGGCGCGACACTTTGACATTGACTTAGGGCGAACTAAAAAGAAAAGAAAGAAGGAGAATCCGAATAACACAACAGGTAAAGGGGGCGCGAAACCCAACAACCGCGCCCCGAACTTAAAAGAAAGAATAAAAATGAACATATACCTAAGACGAATCGCAAAACGCGATACCTATACAATCGGGCAATTAGAAATCGCAGGAAAAAGAATCTGCGATACGCTCGAAGACAAAGATAGAGGGCTAACCGATAGACAGCCCGAGGACGTTATTAAGCGCATCAAAGTGCACGGAGAGACAGCAATCCCCACTGGTACGTATCGCGTGGACATGGACAGCATAAGCCCTCGATTTGGGCGCAACCCCTACTATCAGAAAGTGTGCGGTGGCAAATTACCGCGCCTTGTGGGTGTGAAGGGTTTTGCTGGTGTGCTTATTCACGCGGGCAACACCGCGCAGGACACACACGGCTGCATCCTAGTCGGGGAAAATAAGCAGGTTGGAACCGTCTTAAATAGTCGCGCGACCTTTGAAAAACTCTACAAGATGATGCACGAAGCGCAAAAAGAAGGGAGAGGAGATAACGGTGACGATTGTGTAAAAGAACTATATAGGTATGGCAGACAACAAGAACTTAAACAAAAGCGAAAGCAGCGAAAAAATGATGAGTTTTACACAATGTACAGCGACATTGAAGCAGAGATGAACGCATACATAACTCACAACCCAAAAGTATTTCGCGGAAAGACGATACTTTGCCCTTGTGACGACCCCGAGGAGAGTATGTTTGCGCGCTACTTTGCGGACAATTTCAACGCCCTAGGACTTAAGAAGTTGATTTGCACTTGTATCTCTCAAGAAGCAAGAAAAAGGCATTGCACCCAGCGGGGGAAGGGGAAGATGCTTTGTATCACGGAGCAGGAAAGCACAAGTTGTTGGACATACCTAGAAGGCGCAGGCGATTTTCGCAGTCCCGAAGTTACGGCTTTGCGCGATGAAGCCGACATCATCATTACAAACCCTCCTTTTTCGTTGTTTCGTGAGTTCCTTGCTTGGATAGTGGAAGGCAACAAACAATTTGCGATTATAGGGAATATGAATGCTATTACCTATAAAGAGGTTTTTCCACTCATCAAAGAGGAGAAAATGTGGCTAGGAGCAATGATGCACAGCGGAGATATTAAATTCAAAAATTCCATCACATTATCCGATTACGGCTGCAAGAAACGAAGTAGACCCAGCAGGGAATAAATTTGTCAGATTTTTCAAATATACGATGGTTCACCAACATAAAGTACGGACAGCAACAAGAATCGCTACCTTTGCGAACAATGGAGGAGAATATGCGGAGCAATAAAAGAATAAGGGGCAAGGACTGTTACACACCATACGACAACTACAACGCAATCGAAATATCCTCAACTAGTGCTATACCATCAGACTACAAAGGACGTATGGGAGTGCCAATCACATTCTTAGACAAGTATAACCCACAACAGTTCGAAATTCTCACGTGTACAGCTCAAACTGATATAAGGAAACTCACCATAAAAGGACGAGAAGTGTACAAACGCATCATTATTCAGCACCGACCTCAATAAACAACATTGTTATGATACGATATTTTCTCACCGCTTTGTTTGCTATCATCTTAGCAAGCTGCACCACCTCAAAAGAGATAACGCGCACCATCACCAAGCACGACACGCTGAGAGTGACACAGCGCGACACAATCCGCCAAATCAAGCTGCACCGCGATAGCATCGTCATCCGCGATAGTATCTACACGGAGGGCACAACCCTCATCAAAGAGCGATGGCGCGAGCGGTGGCACATTAGGCACGACACACTGCGCATCTCCAGAGTAGACACTATCTACCAAGCCAAGCACAGCACCGACAAGGCGCGCAAGCTCGTCACGCGTCATCCGTGGTATTATGGGCTTTTGCCACTTTTGGGTATCGCAGCACTCATCGCAGGCGGTGTCTGGTATCTGGCAAGAGTATATAGACGATTTTAGACACACAACAATTCTTTTTTCATTACGTTCCCCTTTCAGTCCGCGAGGATAGAGAGGGGATTTTTGTTGGTCGTCATTGCTTGCCATATAGCAAGTAATCGAGTACCCGCCGGTTGGCATCATCTATTTTGCGGCGGTCGAAGCTAATATAAGAGCGCGTGACCGGTGCTCCGGTGGTGTGCTTATGACCTAGGGCGCGGCTTATCACGTCCTCTGGTATGTCTAGGAACGACGCCGTAGATGCCCACGTGTAGCGCATCCAATACCAGGTAATCTGGGGCGCAACAGGCTCGCCGTCATCCCCGACGACGTCGCGCGCCCTGTATAACATTGCTGCACTACTTATATAGGCGGTGCCAACCAGACGGCCGTCGCGCGGCGGGTAGCGGTCGAGTATCTCCCGGACCTCCGGCTCAATTTTAACTGAGTATAGTCGGCCCGTTTTGCTGCGCCGGTACTCTATGCGCCCCGCCACCACGTTGCGCGGTGTGAGAGCCTGCAAGTCTATTAAGTTGATACCACATAGGTATAATGACAATAGCATGAGGTCACGGACCTCTCTCTGTCGCTTTGTCATACGTCGCCCGTCGGCGGCGCGGAATGCACGCAGCTGATCGGGAGATAGTGTTGGTGTTGGTGTTTCTTCGCCCCTTGGCATTTTGACGCCGCGGAAGATATCCACATGCACTATTTCCTCGTCTAGCCCCATATTCCACACCGTGCGCAGCGTACTGACATAAGTCCTTGCGGTGTTTGGCGATGTGCCCTCCGTAACCCACTCCACAAATCTGCGGGCGTCCGCCTTGCCGAGGCTGCTAAGACCCAAGCTGTGCGTGTCGATGTGTCTCTCGAGCCGCAGCCGAATGCTCCGAAAAATGCAAGCGCTGCCCTTAGACCTAATTCGCTCCGCGTACATATCTAGCATCGCGCCGAGTGTGAGCTCCCCAACCGTAGGGCGCTCGAGTGCGAGATCTTCTAGCATCTGCCGTAATTGCGCCGATGTATATGTGTCCCACACTCCACGTGCGCGCAAGTCATAGACTCGTGCTTGTATGCGCGCGAGCTGCCCCGAGAGTATTGTGTGAGATGCTTTTGCATTTTTGCCTATACACTGCCGCGCGTCCTGGTTCCACTCATCCGCGGCGACATAGACACCCCGTGGAGAGATACAATCCCGTCCCGTAGCCTACGGAGATTTGGACCGGATACGTCCCGTCATTGAGCTGCCTCCGCTTGTCGAGGCGCAGTACTGTCTTTTGCCATCTTTACCGATTATTTGCCGATTATTTGCCGATTTTTGCTTATATTAGCGTCGATTTGTCGCACTTTTTTTCTTCCTTTTTCCTCTCTACTGTCAGACCGAAAAATCTTTAATGTCTTGATATTTAGTAAAATGTAGATTCTATTTGTTCTTTATATAAACGTAATTACAAGTTATTTCTTGCTTATATTATTACGTATTTCTGTTATTGCTGAAATCCGCAATAAAGACATACATTTTATGGATAGTGTTTACTATTCAATCAACTTCCCGTGTTTTTTGAGTATTGAGAGAAACTCTCCCCATTCTGCCGCTCTTTTTTCTTTTGCTTTTTGAATGGCCTTGTTCTCTTTAACATATTGACTATTGTCCTCAATATTGCGTGGGTAACAGTCACTCAGATAAAACTTGCCAGATTCTGAAACTAATGATAAGTCTGTGAAGATTTGACTATTGAAAGATGCCACAAACGTTGAGATATGGAGTAGAACCTTACCATACGAATGTATTTCTATGTTACGATAAATGGGAAAGAGCAGACTTGTCGGCTCAAAATCTTGAAAAATAATCTCACGGGTCTGCGCGTTGAAAGACTTGATGTTATCAAGTGTAAAGAGATAGGGGCTTGAAGCAGCTCTTGTCATTCGGGCTGTCCCTATAGCAAACAATTCCGTTTTCGATGCTTGCACTGTGGGAGTTGAAGCAGACTCATCTTCATTGCTACAACCAATAAACAGCAACGAGAAGATGAACGCCTGTAATACACAAAAGTACCTTTTCATAATTTGTTGGATTTAATTAGTTATTATAATATGTGGTCGTCAATTATGTTCATATACTTCTTTATTTCTGCCATTAAGGAATAAACATGCTTGACACTTTCCAAAACCCAAAAGGCATGATTATCCTCATGCATCTGTTTTTCAAACCATGTCGGCAAAAGTCTTGATTTCAGAAAAGAATCCCTTGTGAAACGATTTGGTTGTTCCCAATTGTTGGGAACAAAGCCATTTCTTCCATATAGATTGACAACTGCTGTCATTGTTTGGGAAGAGCTTTCTCCAAAGGAACTCCCAATATTGTAGAGTGTCTTGGTGAGAAATCAAGTTTTTCCATCCTGTCCAGTATATATTCTCCTTTGTCTGTACTGATGCTCAACAGTTCTTGTGCATCCTGCCAAGAGTAATCTGTTGATAGTTCCAGAATCCCCGTTATATCTTGATGCTGCAATATAATGAACAGGGTCTGTCCGCCATCCTTACTTCGCATGGTCTCTGCTGTCTTTACCTTTGCTTTACCAAAGAGAAACGTAACATAGTCAAGAGGGTGAATGAATAGGTCGAGCAATGCATCACCTTCAGGGTATAACCCTGTCAAATAGCGATAATGGTAATGCCGTTTCCCTTCACCTTTCAATCTCTTTTGTAGGATTTGAGTAGCAGGGGCAAAACGTCTTTGTAGTCCGACAACAATATGTTGCGAGCCATATAACTTGACCATATCAGTCAAATCTTTTAGTTCTTTTTCGTTCTCACACGGCGGTTTCTCTATGAAAAGGGATTTTCCAGACTTTATAACCTCGCGCGCAATCGTGAAGTGAGAGTGGGGATTGGTAGCCACAAAAACGCCCTTTACGCTTTCGTCGTCCAACACTTCCTGCAAACAGGTTGTGCCTTTCACGCCCTTGTATTTTTGAGGTATCAAAGCTGCTTTTCGCTCGGAGGTGCAACATATGTACTTCAAGGGCAGTTGCAGGTATTGCATAACTGGCAGCAGGTTGCCGACACAATGATTTCCAATACCCACAAGCGCATATTGCTGATTGTAGATCTTTTCCAAACCTCTGATGCTGCGGAAACGCTTGTATCTGTTAATGATTTTCCCAATATACTCCATATCTCGTTGTTCTTTCTTATATTCTCGTTATTTTCTTAAAATGCTTCTTGTAAGTAATTTTCCTGTCGTCTGTCCATTGGTACTTTCCATAGAACAGTTCTATCACTCGTTTCGGGAATATCCTCTCTAAGTTACGAAGCAGTATGATGTCGTACTTGCGATGGTAGTTAATCCAGCAACCGTTACACTCTTTGGAATGTTGGCATTGATGTCGCAGGTCTGCCGTGAATTGAAAAATCTCGTCGAGTGTGTTCCTATGCACGTTTCCCAATATCACATCAAGGTTTTGGCACAACGGCACGTCGCCGTTCGAGTGGACAACCAACTCACTGAAAATGCTGTGGCAACGAAGTTTCAGCCTGTTGTGTTTCCATTCATCGTACAAAGCCACAAAGTCATAGTTCTCTTCGGTCTGATGTATGGTTAGTGGAATGCTGCTTATGTAGTCGTTTTCGTCCGCTTCCATCAGTTCCTTTGTCGTGTCAAAGAAAGACATCGTGCTGTAAATGCCTATCCGCACGTCAATGTCGTATTTCTTGGCAATGCCGATAACGTGCCTCATGTCCTCAAACGAGTTCCACGGCGAGAGACAGAACATCAGCGAGATGGGTACACAGTCCTTGCATTCCTCTATGACCCGTATCACTTTATCGTAGCCGTTGCACCCACGCATATACAGATAGGTTTCCCGGTCGCCGTCAAGCGATATGTACAGGTGCTTGGGGTGGTGATTTCTCACAGCTTCAACGACCTTATCCACAGCGAGGCAGTTGGAAAGCAGTGTATAGTTGGGATGATGCGTATCGAACCATTCCAATATCCTATCGGCATCGGGATGGAGCATGAATTCTCCTCCCTCCAATCCCACGACCGTTCGCTTTGACACGCATTGGCTGTTCATTATATTGATGATGTCCTCCAAGCTCAAGTTCTCCGTGGCTTTTTTCCAAATGGAGCAGTGTTTGCAACGCGACTGGCATCTTGTCGTCGAGTATATCATCAGTGACGTGAGTTCCTTGTGCTGCTTGCGCATCATGTTGTTGATAAATACTAATCCATTGTGGATATAGTCATAAATTCCGTACATTCTGTTTCTTTGTCGGTTAATTGTTCCTTATATTATCAAGGAGTACTAACCGATGAAAAGACTGCAAGCCCAGCATAACTTTTTAGAAGAAAGGTATACTTACCATGTGAGTCGCAGCCCGAAGGGAACAGTGATAAAGAATGGATGCTCGGTGCGATAGGTCTCTATTCCGCTGCCATTCCCAAAGTAATAGAACATGTTGGGTTCAAAGTATAGACTGAATGGATTGAATATTTTGTACTGCACACCGATACCCAAGTTCACAGACAACTGATAACGTGGCTTGATGTCGCCTCTCAGCGTGAACGTCGAGTCGGACGTAACGACATACTTTTTATCAAACGAACTGTGAACAGGCATTTCAAATGTCACACCTCCCGTCGTATATGCGTTAAAGCGTCCCTTGCCCCATATACGATAGGTCAAGCGCAGTGGCATGCCAACATAATCTATCTTTTGTATTTTTATCAACTTCGCCTTGTAGTATTCACTTGTAAATTCAGACTTCAACCTCGTGTAGGTCAATCCCGTGCCGAAAATCCAATTCGGACTCAGCTGCTTGTTGAGGGATATTCCCAAGGTCTTCGGTCGATAGTGGTGCGCTTTCTCGTCCAACATGGCGTTTCCATCCGTTGCATTGTTTTGGGCTATCCATTCCATTTTTGCCCTCTCCACGGAATCCATCAATGCCTTGTTTCTCGTTAAATAGTTGCTATAATCTTCCCATGTGTACAACTTCGCCATTGCGCCACCATTGGCATAATCCACTACGGACAGATAGCCCAAATTGGGCAATGTGGCATTGGAAGCGGCATTGGAAGAATATCCCAAGTTGAAAGTCCAGGGATATTTTTTCTTCCATGAAGTGGATGGATACCCGTGCGTGTTGAGAGCAACGAGTTTATCTGAAGATATTGATGGCAAACGGAACAGAGAATCTATTACATTACTTTCCACCGCCAAGTGCTTTTGCAAGGAGTCTGTGCTGAGTGCCATTACATGCTGCTCGACATCCTTATTTTCTATTCCTATTATATTTGTAGTATCGATCTTTGCGTACTGTTCATCTGTTCGCTCTTGCGCAAAATAGTTACTGATTTTTTTCTTGAGAGAGTCTGTTGTCTTTGTATTGTTCAGTATGTTGGTGTTATTTTCTGACGTTCCTGACTCTCTCGTATCCTCCTTGCGAGATTTCACGAAAGCGAAACTGCTTCCTGACTTCTTTTCATATTGATTCTTTGTAATGAAGTAGATATATAGAGGTATGAAAACTGGAAGCAACAGCACTTCCCAATAGTCGATCAGCATGTTGCGAAGTATTTTCTTTGCCCTAAACAACTGCGAGGAAGAACTGTGTGGGGCAATACCAAGCAACTTTCCGATTTCTTTGTGCGACAAACCATCCAAAACCGATAGTTTGAACACTTCCCTATTACCTTTGGGCAGGTTTTCGATGGCAGACAAAAGCACCTCCAATTCTATACTTTTGTCTAGGTCGCTTGATTCATCAACTGCAAAATCTATGTCCAACTGAGATAATGGAAAGTTACGCTTATCTGTACTTTTTAGATACTTAAGGAAAGGTTTCTCACGATGGTTATCATCCAACCTTCCAATTGTGAATTGTCCTTCAAGTCTTTCAGTGACATAAAGATAATGATAAAAGCATCGTGCAGAATATCCTCTGCCACACTTTCATCCTTGATATAGTGTCGGCATACGCCCTCCAGTTTATGGGCATACACTGTGTAAAGTTCTCCAAGAGCGTCCTTATCTCCTTGCTTGCAAGCGTCAATCTGTATCATTTATTTTATGGCAACAAAACTCCTTTTATTATAAAGGAGTGGATGAATATGAAAAGACTGCATGATTTTTCCTTATTTTTTATAGCCATACCAACAATTTTTCATCTCTTCTTTTGTCTTAGAGTGTTATGTCGGTCGTAAAGTAGAAACAAATATAACCTGAATTCGGTCTAAGCAATTCTGCTTTCTCTTTGAATTATTTCTATATTGAGCGAGGGTTTCTTTGGTAATAAACTATATGCTACCTGAATTCTGTCTAAGCTTTTGCTAAAAAAAGAACCTCGCCGACTAATCAGCTTAATCGGCGAGATTCTTTTTAAAACTCAGGTTGTTCTAAGAACATAATAACTTTGGAGCGTACACACTAATAAGACACGACTATAACAACCCTACGGTCTCTATCGAGGCAGCTCAACTTTGGTGAGCGACTGATGACCATCGGTGAAGGTCGTTTTCAACCAGAGTTCTTTATTGCGAATTCGAGGTAGGGTGCACCGAGTCACTTCTGATTCGGGCAACCATCTTAATTGCTCACGCGTGAGTTCTTTGAAACTTCCCTCTACCTTTGTCACTACACGATTTTGATAGTTAGAAGCTATAAAATCCTGTGCTGTGGGGAATGAAAGACGAGCTTGCGACGAAACATCAATCGTATCTTTGGGAGCAGCCACGGCAAGTAATTGCAGGCGCGACACATTGGTTACGATGCTCCTGGGAACTTTGTAAAAATCGTATGTAACCTTAGGTGCGCCTTTCTCTCCATAGCTATTGGCTACAACCACAAATTCTTTGCACTCACCAGATAAATCCTCTGAAGCATAAAACGGATTATCGCAATACAGAGAATTGGAGATTTCATAGATGAGCGGAAACCTCTGCGTATTCTGCGTATTGATACGCACTTCTCGAGCAGAATAATACGTACGGATGGCACGGTCTATGGGAATAGGTGCCACGCTAGGAGTGGATTCACAGTCACTACACGACCATAAACTGAATGCGCTCAACAAGAGCAGGATGCTTTTTAACTGTTCTCATAAATAAGGTATTGATGGGGTTAGTAAGGGGAAGTGCCCGAAAATTGAAGGCTATTTATTGCGATTCAACAACGAGAAGGCATAATCGCGTAGCGGGGTGGCATCGACGGAAAGACGAGGAAGTTCGCCTTCGGCTTCTTCAAAATAGGCAGCAATGCGCTGTTGGCAGCGTTCGGCTACGTTGTAGCGTGTGTAGACCGCCATGATGTCGCTGATTTTCTCAGTTTCTGTGGAATACAAACCCGAAGCATCTCCGACTGGTGTGGAGAGTTTCTGTAAAAATGTTTGGGCTTCCTCTGGAGTCATCTGAGCAGTGGCAGCGTGGACGAGGAAGGTCTTTTTACCGCAGAGGATGTCCCCCCCTATTTTCTTGCCAAACACAGCGGGATCGCCGAAAGCATCGAGATAATCATCTTGAAGTTGGAAAGCGAGTCCCACTTTCTCTGCAAAACGAATAGAGCGCATCACAGTCATCAGCTGGGGCATCTGCCAAGAGTGCTCCCATCTTGGTGGCACAGCCCAAGAGAACGGAGGTCTTGAGACGAATCATCTCGATATATTCCGCTTCAGTGACGTGAGTGTCCTTTTCAAAATCGACGTCGTATTGCTGTCCTTCGCAAATCTCAATGGCACTGTTGGTGAAAAGGCGCAAGGCTTCATGCCAGCGACCGATGCCTGTGGAAGAGATGAGTTTATACGCCAATAGGAGCATGGTGTCACCCGAAAGGATGGCGGTGTTGTCATCCCATTTCTGATGCACGGTTTCACGACCGCGGCGCATATCGGCACGGTCCATCACATCATCGTGCACAAGGGTGTGATTGTGATACATCTCAATGCCGACAGCTGCAGAGAGCGCGCGGACATAGTCCTCACGATAAAGGCTATAGGCCGTGAGCAAAAGCATGGGGCGCAAGCGTTTTCCCCCACCAGCAAGAATGTAGCGAATGGGGTCGTAGAGTCCCTTCGGACGTTGAGGATAGTTGAGGGCTTCAATCGCCGCTTCGATGTGTTTCAGCATGGGCATAGTCGTGAGGTTTTGGCTAAACTCCCTGATGTCCTTCAGCATTTGAAAGAGGGTGACACCATAAACTCGGCTTCGGCAAGAAGAGCCTCAGCAGAGGGGAGGATAGGGAGGTTATAACTTAAAGAGACGTCTTGCGTTGTCACAGGTGATGTGCGACACTTCCTCGGGAGCTACTCCGTAGACTTCAGCCACTTTGTGGAGCACGAGGGGAATATGTGCTGGTTCGTTGCGCTTGCCCCGATAGGGGTGGGAGCCAGATAGGGGAATCCGTTTCGAGAACGATGCGCGAAAGGGGCACCGTAGTTTTCGAGGACAGCAGGTAGCGTGCTTTTTTTGAAAGTCACTACCCCACCGATGCCGAGATAGAAGCGATCGAAGGCAAGGAGGTCTTCGGCTTCTTTGGCACTTCCTCCAAAACAGTGGAAGATGCCACCAGGGAGTTCGTCTTTAAGGGGCGACAACACCTCGAGCAATTCGTCATGAGCGGAGCGCATGTGGATAACGAGGGAGCTGAAAACGGATGCTCCACTCGGCTTGTCGGCGCAGCACTTCCATTTGTTCTGCTCTGCGCGAAGTATCCCAATACAAATCTACACCCACTTCGCCAATGGCGATGAAAGGATTGCCCTCGACCATGAGCATGCGCTCCATCTGGTCGAGTAGCGGAGTGGGATTAGGGGGGAGCTCCGTGGGATGCAATCCCAACATGGGGTGGCAGAGTTCGGGCCACTCATCGCAGACAGCCAACATGGGGCCAACGGTGTTGGCATCAATGTTGGGCAGAAGGATTTTGTCGGCTCCAGCCTCGAGGGCGCGCGCCACGACTTCTGCGCGGTCTTCGTCGAACTCTTCTGCATAGAGGTGACAGTGGGTGTCGATAAACATTATTTGAGATGCGCTTTGAGGTAGTTCAAGATATGGCTGAAAAGGTGATGGCGGGTGTTGCCACCATAGATGCTGTGGTTGCGGTTGGTGTAGACCTGCATGTCGAAAAGGCTTATCGGCTTGCACCAAGGCCTCAGACATCTCAGCGCAGTTGCGGAAATGTACATTGTCATCGGCTGTGCCGTGAATGAGCAAGAGGTCACCATGAAGTTTAGCAGCACGAGCGATGGGATTGACCGCCTCGTAATTGGCATTTTCCTTGGGCGTGCGCATATAACGCTCGGTATAGACCGTGTCGTAGTACTTCCAGTTGGAAGGAGCAGCAACAGCAACACCACAACGGAAGACGGGGCGACCATCGGTCATGGCCATGAGGGTGTTGAAACCTCCGAGCTCCAGCCCCAGAGCGCGATGCGCTGTGCATCTACATAAGGCAAGGTGGCGAGATATTGAGCAGCTGCCACTTGGTCTTGCGATTCGAGATCGCCCAAACGCAAGTAAGTGCATTTCTCAAACTGTGCACCGCGTGCGCCTGTGCCGCGACCATCGACAATGACACTGATGAATCCTTCTTCAGCAAGCACACTTTCCCACTGACCACCGGCATAGAAACCTGTGCTCCAAGCATCTTTCACCTCTTGGCTACCAGGGCCGCTGTATTGATACATCACCACTGGATATTTCTTCGTGGCATCGAAGTTGCGAGGCTTCAACATCCAACCGTTCAGCACGGTGCCATCGGCGAGTTTGAATTGGAAGAATTCTTGTGTAGTGCCGATTTTGTCGAAGCGTTCTTGCGCTTGCTTGTTGTCAATGAGCGTGGTGAGCACTTTTCAGCTGTGCCCCTCACGAAGCGTGGTCACAGGAACTTTGGCGAGTGCGGAGTGCACATTGAGGAAGTAGCGGAAGTCGGAAGAGAAAGTCGCTGCACTCGTGCCACTTTCAGCGGTGAGGCGTTGCATCTGCCCTTTGACATTGGCAGAATAGATGGCAGTTTGCAAAGGACTATCCTTGTGTGCGGCAAAATAGAAACGGCCATTCTTAGCATCGTAACCATAGAAATTGCTCACCTCATAGTCTCCCTTGGTGATTTGGCTCACGAGTTGTCCATTGAGGGTGTACCAATAGAGGTGTTGATAACCGCTCTTTTCGGAAAGCATGGCGAAGTGTCCAGGATAGAATTGCAAATCGGTGTAGGCTGATTCACGGAGATAACGCTCATTGGTTTCGCGAAGGGCGAGTTTTGCCACCCCACTACGAGGATTGACCATGTGAGATCCATCTGCGATTGGTGACGATTGAGGGTCACCACGGCGAGTTTGTCAGCATCGCTTGTGGCGATGATGCGAGGAATATATCCTTCTTCGGGAAGGGGCACTGCGAGTTGGCGGGTGGCGCGGCTCTTGAGGTCGTAACTATGGACAGACACGGTGGAGTTTTGCGCACCAGCGATGGGATATTTATAGTCGTAGGTGCCAGGATATTCAGCATATTCTGGATGACGTGGGGCTTGTCCTTCAAAACATCTGCATGCGATAGACGGGAACTTTGGACTCGTCGTAACGCACCCAGCACAACATCTGACTGTCGGCACTGAAATCGAAAGAAGCATTGGTGGAGAATTCTTCTTCATTCACCCAGTCGGGGATACCGTTGATGATTTCATTGCGCTTGCCATCTTTAGTGACTTGGGTTTCTGCATTGCCATAGAGGAGCTTCACGACAAAGAGGTTGTTGTCGCGCACGAAGGCAACGACATTGCCATCGGGAGAAGCGCGAGACATCTGAGGACCTCCATCGGAAAGGGGAGTGAACTTGCCATTTGCCACATCGTAGATGTAATAAACGGCTGTGGAGTGCGACGATAGACGGCTTTGGTCTGCGTGCGCAACAAGATTTTCTTCTCATCAGGGCTCATGATGTAGCCATCAATGCGCGAGAGTTTGGTGGTGCCGCGAGCTTTCTCTACATCGAAAATCACCCCAATCTCCTTACCAGTCTTGAACGAACTGCGAACGATGCGTTTGCCATCGGCAGAAAGTTGAGAGTAGCTTTCACCATCGTTGAGAGGATGCACGCCATAAACGTGTTGAGGGGCGATGGTTCCTCCTGTGACGTCTTTAAGGGTGATGCCCGTAGTGGCTGATTGGGGTTGCGCTTCGTGAGAAGTAGCTGCGGAAACGGTGGTTTCTTGGCTACATCCAAGCCCAAGCAAGAGTGTATAGAAGAGGGTTCTGATTTTAGACATGCGCATAATGAGGTATAATAAAAGAAGAAAAAAACAATGAAAGTGGGGGAACAAGAGCGTTCCCTACGATATAAAACAGAAGACGAAACTAAAGTGTTGATTAAACCTCATCTTCTGCACGCGTGGCAGAGAGTCGCACACTGCATCCTCTTAGATCTGCCCCCATAGGGGGATTGTCTTTTTGCACTTCCACGGTGGCACGCTGCACTTGTGGGAAGTGACAGAAGAGTTGTTGCAACAAGCGTGCGGCAACGTGTTCCAAGAGTTGCGAAGGTTGTTCCATCACTTCCTTTGCCAACTCGTAAACATCGGCATAGCTCACGGTGCCTTCAAGATTGTCGTGCTCCAATGCAGCAAGACTGGGCGCAAGTACTAGGAGAATCTGGAGGGTGAATCGACCACCCACCACACGCTCTTGGGGCAATACGCCGTGATGGGCGTAGAAGTGGAGATCGTTTAACCGAATCTCAAGAGGGGAATATTGAAAGGAAACAGCTGAAGATGAACTATTCATGAAGAGAAGAGGAGAAATGGGGTAACAAACGAGCAAGGACGCTCTGCATGCAACAGACTATTACTCCGTGGCACTATGAAGCGAAGCGGAGCAGGGGCTATGAAAAACAAGAATTGATGCTTGTGGCATCAATCTTGAGTAAGGGGTTCATCGGAATCTCCGCAATTATTCGTATACTTTTTGAGTGCGCGCACTACTCCAGCCTTCCACGTGTTGATCGCATCGCTTTCGAGCTGGAGCGAATCAATGAGGCTGATGACATTCTCAACAGGCATGCCATGGCGCAACACCCCCGAAATGAGTTTGGCATAGTTCCAATACTCCTTGTTGAAGCGTGCCGAAAGCCCTTCAACGGTGGTCTTGTAGCCTCTTCGATTTTGGAATGAGAAATCGTAGCGGGACGTGCCATCGAAATTGAGATTCTTGACAATCCAACCTGTATTCACGCTTTTTGGGAAGCACGATGCCTCTTTCGTCATCTTGAAGTCCCGTGAAAATCTCGTAGGGACGACCCTCAAGCAAACCTACAAAAGCTACCCACTTCTCTTTCTTGTTTTGAAACCTCCACACATCGCAAGCCAAACTCTGTGGGCGATGCTCGATGCTTGCCATGAACTCACGCTCTTTGAGTTGCTCGAGTGCCAACTGCATGAGGCCTTGCACCAACGCTGGGGAAGAGACAAGAGGAGCTGTGGCAGCAGAAGAAGAAACAGCAGCAGAGAGGAAGTTCTCATGCTTTGATCCATCGAGGAGTTCGACTCATTTGTCTCACAGATTGTAGAAACCTCTGCTACAAATGAGGGATTTGTCAGAAAGCATCTCCCTTGCACGCTGCGGCATATTGCAAGAGCCAATCCAGCACTTCTGCTTCGAGTGCTGCATCTTCACCGCATCGAGCTGCAACAAAGCATGAGCCAATCTCTGCAAATCCTTCTCGAGAGGATTTTCGTCTGATACGGATACGTTCATCATTCAGCAGCCAGTTTTTGCCAGAAGGCATCCAAGTCATCCGAGAGTCCCACCATTAAATCTTGTCCAAGAATCATGGTGTCGTCGTCGATAAGAAAAAGCTCTGCCACCGTTTGCTGCTCATCGTCAAGCAAGACGAAGGAGCAAGGGGCGAAGCTACAGACATTGACTCTAAGAGAGTTCGCAGCGTTTGAGCGCAGTGGAAGCACGGGCTGGATGGTGGTGTAGAAATCTTCGCCACAATTGCCGATCCATTCTTCCACTACACAGCGCGTAATTTCACGCTCATCATCATCGAAAACTAGCAGCTCTCCACTCTCTTGACGAACAAGCAGATAGAAGTCGGTGAGCACCGCATCCTCTTGAGGAATTGCAGCAAACTTTTCGGCCGTCTTCTTGAGGGCACGTTCGATTTGGTGGAGGGTTTGTTCGTTGGTATTCATAAAAATCACTGTTGTCAGATGACCAATTCTACAGCAAAGTTAGTGGCTACTTGGCGAAATACAAAGATAAAACTTGCTTTTTGCTGATAGGCTGTAACTTTGCTCTCAAAACCACGTTATTCTTTCTATTCATCGCCCATGACGCTTACCATCGACCTCGGCAACACGCGCGCGAAACTCACTATTTTTGATGCGCAAGCCTCTATTTTAGAGCATCACTCGGTGGCACGACGACCTCGTGGAGCAGCTGCGCCAGCTGCTGAGCATGCGCCCAGAGATTCGCCGCATCTGCTGGTGTGCTGTGGGAGAAATTCCAGCTGAATTTCCTGCGCTTTTTAGCAAATTGCCGCCACGTGGTGCAACAACTCTGCCCTACGGCTCCGCCTTCGGGCATCACCCTCGGCTATCGCACGCCTGCCACGCTTGGAGCTGACCGTTTAGCTGCTGTGATGGGAGCGCAATCGCTCCTCCCTCATCGCACTGTGCTTGTCATTGATGCGGGCACTGCATCACCTTCGACCTCCTCCTCTCCGATGGTCACTACTTGGGCGGCAACATCAGCCCTGGGCTCGAGATGCGCCTGCGAGCAATGCACGAGTTTACCGCACGCTTGCCCCTCGTTAGTGCTGAGGGGGATAATCCCGACTATGGATATGACACCATCACTGCCTTACGGAGTGGTGCGAAAAGTGGCATTCGTCTAGAAATCATGGGTTATCTTGCACAAGTGCGTGCAAAACACCCCGATGCTTGCGCTTTTTTAACGGGAGGAAACCGTTTCGACTTCGGCATTTCCACAGAAAGTTGCAACTTTGCAGCTGAAAGTGATGCTATTGCCATAGATAATTGTATCTTTGCAGATGAATATCTCGTGGCGCGCGGGCTAAATGCTCTGCCATGATTCCCCGAGAGAATGCACCTATTTTGCCAGTGTCATGAAACTTTCTTCCTAGCTTTTGTAGGGCTTACTTTTTCTAGATTGTAAGCACTCGTTGCTAGATGGCGCAAATTCGTAGGTGCTACGTCTCCTTTTCGCTTTTCTCCACAAGACTCTCTTTGTATGAAAAATACTGCTTTCTGCCTCTTGCTTTCCACTGCTTTTCTCAACGTAGCCGCTCAAGAAACGGGGATAACTCAGCCTTCACGCGCTACGGACTGGGACGGATTAGCGACGGCTCGTTGGGCTTCAACAAAGCCATGGCGGGTACAGGCTATGCTTGAGTACGATGGCAAGCAGCTGAACATGACAAATCCGGCTTCTTACGCACGTCTTGATTCGCTCACCTTCTTGATGGATGTGCGGGTACGTTTGCAAGCCTCTCGTCTCACGGCTACAGGGCAGCACCACAGCACCAGCAGTCGCGCCTGCTTCGATCAGCGTGGTGGGCGGTTTTCGCGTGCTTCCTGGATTGAGGTCGCTTTGGTCACGACCTTTCACACAAGTGGGTTGTGAGACTAAAACCAACGACGTGACTCTGCCTAACGGTTTTTCGAATGTTACCGCTATCCGCACCCACATCGGTGAAGGTGGTGTACATCGCGCCCATCTCGGCCTGAGGCTATGCTCCATTGCGCAGTCTCTCATTGGGTGTGAATGCCAGCTATCTATGGGGTGTCACCACACACAGCCACCACTTCTTTCACCGATGCCACTGTGCCTACTCCGCGTGTGACTTACGAATCGGAAGTGCGCTCACTGCACTTCGACTTTGGTACGCGTATACACTGCACGCCTCAACAAGAAATACACTGACCCTTGGTTTTGACCTTCACTCCCAGCCATGCTCTATCGGGTACTTCTACAGTCGATAATCAGATCATCTCTAACGGGCAGATTACATCTTCCAACGAACATTCTTTGAAAGATGCCTACAGTCTTCCTGCCACCTATGGTGCTGGTTTGATGTGGCAGCACAACGACCGCCTTCGTTTGGCTGTAGACTACACGCACCAAGCATGGTCTAAAGCTACTCAAGCAGAAGTGGTGGCCAACAATAGCAATTCAAAGATGAGTTTCACCAAATCATCTGCTAATCTCCGTGATTTGGACAAAGTGTCTTTAGGACTGGAATACGTGCCCGCTCCACAAGGTTACACGTGGGCTGGACGTGTGCGCTATCGTCTCGGAGCTAGTTATGCTACTCCCTATACGCTTATCAATGGGCAAAAGGGAGCAGACACCTTTGTAGCCACTGCCGGAGTGGGATTGCCCATCTTGACCAACTACAATAATCGTAGTATGCTCAATATTTCCGCTTTTACTTGAGCAACTTCGTTCGCAAGTGGGTAGCTCACTCACTGAGCGTAACTTCCTCCTCACCATTGGACTTACCTTCAACGAACGATGGTTCAAGAAATGGTTGGTAGATTAATTCTGAACTTCTCCTTTCTCCCCTATAGCATAGCTTCATTTATCGTCATTGTTCGACGGCCATCTTCTCTAGTCTCTCTGCGTTCACCTTTCACATGCGCCAACTCTGCTATTTTCCTTTTGTCGTTTGCCATTGGTCTTGGAGCATGCAGCAACGATGCGCCTCCCCAGGCCGCTGCAGTACGACAGCGCGATTCTCTCCCCTCATGACGAGTTACGGAATTTCCAAGCTCATCAGTGATTCGGGTGTAGTGCGTTATAAAATCATGACAGAAAGAGTGGCGTGTCTTTGATCGTACTTCCCCTCCTCGCAATGAGTTTCTCAAAGGGTTTTTCTCGAACGCTATGATGCCAAGTTTAATGTAGACCTCTACATCACAGCCGACACGGCTTATTGGCATGATCAGAAGCTTTGGGAGCTGCGTGGACGTGTGCAGTGCGGAATCTCCAAGATGGACTACTTACACCTTAATCAGCAACTCTATTGGGACAATGAGAAACATGAGTTTTACTCTAACGTGCCGATGCACATTGTGACACCCGACCGCGACCTTCAAGGCGACCGCTTCCGCTCGGACGAACAACTCACCCACTACGAAGTGCGCCGCACCCGTGGTTTCATCCCGATGCCCTCAAGCATGAGTAGTAGTTCTTCTGCTACTCCCGACATCAATAAATACAGCGCAATAGCTTTTGAGCTATTGCGCTGTATTTGTATATTCTGCAATCCTTGATCATTAGAGAGTTTTTATTCTGCTTTCACTTTCTTCTTTCTCGGTTTTAGGGAAAAGGAAGAAGCGGTGCCAAGGTTTGCAGCACTACGATAGCATGCTGCCGATGTTCAATCGAGCACATAATGCTCTTTTGCTCCTGGATAGGGAAAACCTGTTTCAGCCTCAGCCATCAAAGTGGAGAGTTCAGGAAGCATCTTCACATATACGGTGTCATCGCATACAAGTGCCACACACACTTACCATCGAGATAAAGCCCATATTCGCCAAACATACGCTTGGTTTCCACCACGCCAGCAGTGGACACTTGCGCCACTACATAATCTATGTATTCTTTTGATGTTGCCATGACTCTACTAATTTCTTATTGATTATCTTAGTCTTTATACTGCATATTACTCTGAGAGAAATGGATTTCCCCATCTGCACTTCCTATCGAAGCACAAATGGGGAAAGAATCTAAACAATATGTTGCGATGCATCGCCACCTCTATCGGCGGAGCAAGGATTATTTCGCAAGCTTTTCTTGGATATAAGCCTCCATCTTAGGAGTGGCTTCTTCCACACACTCGAGCAAACGGAATTGATTGCAAGTACGCTCTAAATTGTGGAGAGGATGCTGCACCTTAAAGTAGGTGTCGCCATTGAGATAGTCTGCCAAGAAGCGGATGACATTGCATGTAGGGAAGAGAGCCACAGCATAAGGTAGATTTTCAATCTCGATGGGGGTGAGGAAGCTCTTGCCACCAGTGAGATAACCTTCAGTGAAGGCTTCAAACACATCGAAGCGGAAAGAGATATTTTTCGAGGTTGGGGTCATCTTCGCGCGTGGTGTTAGCAGCAGTGCAGGAGGAAGTCACCAAAGTCAGAGAAGATAAATGAGGGCATGACGGTGTCGAGGTCAATGACACAGCACATTGCCTTCCTTATCAAAGAGGATATTATCTACCTTAGTGTCGCAGTGGCAGATGCGCTTGGGAAGTTTCACCTTCACGATAGAGCTTTTCACTCTTGGTCATCTCCTCTTCTCGTTTGAAGAGTTCATCGAGCAGGTGCTTCACCTCTGCCTCCTCAGCGCGTCCAGCCTTATTTTCAGCTACAGCATCTTTGAGCTGCTTCAAACGGAACTCTATGTTGTGGAAATCCTTGATCGTTTCTCCTAGCTCTACTGGAATGTCTGCAAGCATGGCTTGGAATTCAGCAAAAGTCTTACCTACGATTCTGGCATTCTCGATGCTTACCCCACTCTTTGAGGTGGTATCTGAGATGAGCACCATGATGCGCCAATACTTCTCACCATCGAAATAATAGTAAGCACCTTCCTTAGTGGGAATGAAATGCAGAACTTTACGATCTATATCGGGCGTACCTGCAGCCCAATTTCTTGCGGATGTGCGAAGTTACCTCGATGATATTGTTCATCAAGAGGTCAATATCGGGGAAGATCGCCACGTTTACGTTCTGAAGCACGTAGTCAGGGGTGTTTCCCGTGGTGGTTACGGCATAAGTAGTGTTGATAAGACCGTTTCCAAGGGGACGAATATCGGCAATTTCGCCTTCAATAGCGAATTGTTGAGCAATGTTTTTAAGATGTTGTTCCATTGTATGTGGGAGCATTAGAAGATTTATGGGCGAAGTTACGTAAAATTTTCTGTTTTCGCTCGCTTATACTCAGAAAAATACAAGTGGAATTAACAAAATCACGTGTATCTCATGAAGCTACTTTAAAAAACTCGCTCAGTTTCTCGAGGGAGTACTGAGCGGAGTAAAATAAATAGGGATTGTTTTACCCTTTGCCTTATCGACTATTCATTGACGAGTGGCAAGAAGTGATAGTCACGTGAATAGCGCAAATTTTGTGCATCGAAGGCCTCATCGTAACTGAGTGGTGACATCGGTAATGTTACCCTGAGCATCACGCACCGCCTTGTACACAGGGTTGATGAATCCCTTGTAAGGTGATAGCTTCAAGCGAGCATAACGGTCGAGTATCTCCTTGTGCACCTTGGCATCTACTTGCACACCATAGGTTTCTACGAGTTTACGTGCACCTTCATAGTCACCCTCACTCTTGATGCGCTGAATCTCAGCGAGCAGTGTACCAAAGAGGTGGCGCATTTCGGCATAGTCATTGACACGAACAAAGGTTTTTACCTTTCTGCTTCACCAACTCTACACAGGGGTTTAGCTGTCTTTTGAGACTTTTGCTTGTTCGAGCACCCAATGTGCAATCAAAGCACGGTTGCGCATGTGAGCTTCTTCGATGGTGTTGCTCGGCTTAATGCGCACCAATTGAGTGACGCACCATTCTGAATGTAGCTATAGTAGGAAGCTTTGTGCGCATCCATGTTGGGAGTAAGCCCTAATTCTACAAAGTTTTGGATCAGCTAAATAGTAGAGTGCAAAGAGGTCTACGGGCTTCTTCGATGGTAGATCCATAGGATTTCAATGAATCAGGGTCTGTGCCAGGGAGAGTTGTCACTACCATGTCCGAGGCATTCGTGAAGATCGGTGTGCAAATCATCACAACGGTCGCCATACTTCAGAATCAACTGGCGCGTAGGCTCATCAATAATAAACTCCTTGTCCATGCCACTACCATGAGCTGCCTTTGCATAAGCCGAAGTGAGGTTGGAAATGGTGACAGACTTAGAACCGAAGTCACGACGAGACCCAGTCAGAGTTAGGGAGATTGATGCCAATAGCTGTGGAAGGATAGAGGTCATCAGCTAGGGATCGCTGCTGTGATTACCTTGCAGGAGATACCCTTTACTCCGTCTTCTTGAAACGTGAATCTACTGGGCTATGATTTTTCAAACCATTGTGCATTGACGGCCAACTGATGTGCGCGTTCTGTTGCAGCAATGTCTTTGAAGTTGACAATGCTTTCCCAAGAAGCTTTCATACCGAGAGGGATCACCATAGGTTTCCAGTAAAATCCATTGACAAAGTCTACCAAACTCTCGGTGTCTTTGAGCCATTGGATAGAATATTTATCGAAAGTGCGGAGGGTCACCTGTGCGGTAGTACTCAATGAGACGACGAATAACACCTGCTTGTTGCTCATTTTCAGCAAAAAGGCTCTGCGGCTTCAAGGTGCTTGACTATCTGTTCGATGGCCGAACCATACAAACCTCCACGCGCCACACGCTCTTCAGAAAACCATATTCGCCGCGCACTAAAGCGAGAGTTCAAACCCATCATCACTGGACGTGGGTCGCTGGCGAGCTTACGTTGAGCACAGAATTGCTCTGCCTCAGCTTGGGTGACATCGTGGCCGTAGTGAGTTGCCAGCACTAGTGAGTACAAGATCGTCGCCATCCTTCTGATTGACACGCATCTTGAGGATATTGGGATTAAACATGGCCTCAACACCTCATCATCTGCCTTATAGTTAAGACCAGCAAGCGTGGTGCGCAACCATTGTTCGGAGAATCCAGGCTCAAATTTCTCATTACCATAATGGTGATGGATACCTGCGGAGAACCAAACGCGCTTCAGATAGAGGGTGAGGGCTTGGGAGTCCTAGACTGCAGGTCGCCCTTGTAGTCGCGATAGACAGTTTCAAGCAAATCGCGGATGCGGAGATTGTAACGTCCGTTTTTGGTCGAATAAAATATCGCGACCTGCTAGAGCTGCTTTCGGAGAGATGATAGATTAGTGTCTTCTGTCGCAACGAGGTTTCTCAAAACCTTCCACTTTATAGCGTGCATTTGAATGTCGGCAAACTGTTCGTTGGTGTGCTTGAGAGTCGTCGGTTTGGGCAGTGTGGCGGTCATTGTACCACCTGCTCCCAAAGCTGAAAGAGAAATAAACATAGTAAAGTAAGGAATGCTTCATGCTATAAGAAATAGAGTATGAATAATATCGTGTTATAGGGAGATACACGGTGGAGAAACATCTACTCACACGTATATCCATTTTTATCTTATGGTAGTAAAGCCTATTGAGCGAAGCTGCGTTTGCGACATCTGCTTTACCATCATTGACAATGGTGAGGATCGCCAGCTTTGCTTTTTCTGTTTCAGGCATCTGCAGGGGCTATCCATTGCAAGGCTGTGGGGCGATCGATGTGGTCGCGTGCCATAATACGGGCGATGCGCTCCTCTTCAGGACAAGTGACAAGAAGACTTTCATCTACTAATCGTTTGCCACCCACTTCAAAAAGTAAGGCACACTCCATATATGATGAGGAGATTCGGCATGTTCCTTCACAAAACTTCGCCAGGGCTTCCTCTACTCGCGGATGAACGATGGCATTCACTCCTTTGACTGTGGGCTTCACCCTTGACAAAAGATAGGCAGCTCTACGGATTTCACCAAACGACCTTCTGCATCATAAACGCCTTCTCCCAAAAGATTACGCAATTCTTGTTGGACCCCGGCATGGGTGCGCATAATGTGCTTAGCAACATCGTCTGCATAGAAGATAGAGAGCTCCCATCTGTGCCAAGCATTTGGCATACGTAGCTTTTACCAGATCCTATGCCGCCTGTGACCCCTATGGTTCGTGGAGATGAAATCATATAATTGGATGAAGGAATCTTGAAAAACGTTTAAGAGCAACCACTTAAGTGTTTTCCAGAATCACTCAGTTTCGCTACTATTTTTCTTGGATAATAAATTCCACCTGTTCAGGGACGTACACGACACGTCTTACTCCAGGAGGAGTCGAACGAGGGACGCGCTGTAAAATGTATTGCTGGAAGATTGATTAAGTCTTCGTGGCGTGCTATAATGACAAAGCTGCTCGCATTGATTTTTCTCATGATCACGCACGCCGACTTGATATTCTATGCGCACCTTCGAAGGATTGGTGGGGTGTCTTAGAGGCAGGAAATTTACACCTTGCACAGGCACTTCAACTATCACGTTCTACCATGCGGTCGGTAATGATGCCCACACGTATGCTAGAGGTATGGTTTTTCTTTGCATCGAGTGCCACATATTTCACCCCAGGCACTTTTACAAATCGACAGCGCATATTGAGAGTATCCTTGACTTACCCACATGCACGGGTTGAGTCTAGCAAACTGCATGGTGTCTATGATGTGTTGTGGCCCATAGACCATCACGCGGGGATGAGCGATTTGCGTGTCTATCCAAGTATAGCCAGAGTCGGGCAAAACAGTGCCTTGAAACTTCACATCAAGCGTGCGACCCTTACCATAATAGTTATAGTAGATGTCAATATTATCAGGGGCGATAGCCCACCAATTTGACGTGCCATCGAGGGGTGGAAGCAAAGCTTTTGAGCAAGTCTCGTGTGCGAAGCGTAGCATGCCTCGGCCGTTTTCAATGTCTTTCCAGTGAATAGCAACAGAGGAAAAACTACGTATGAACCGATAGCGCAACAAGGTCACCCTTTATCTCGGGCGTGACATGAATGTAGTCAGGAGGTCCGTAGTGACATCCACATTACTGGGCACATCTACCAAACGCACGCGGAGTGCAAACTCGCGTTCATAGGTATCGTTGAGCTTCAGAAAGACCCAAAATGAAGCAGAAAGGAGCAGAAAAAACAAAAACGTGAGGAACTGCCTATTGTAAATGCGACGTGGCAGTTCTTCACGAATTGAAGAAGGTCAAAATCACTGCGCATGATGGAGAGATTTTGGAGAACATGGATCAGCCTCCACAATATAAGAAGGAACTAAGTGTAGGTTATTGCTCACACTTAGTTCCTTTTGTGAGCTACGCTAGGCTATGCTTGCACGGGTGTGGTACCTGTGGGGTTGATAGCAGCTTTTTCAAAACGAAGATCCACCCCTGTAGCCACATGAAGCGTTACAGTAGTGTCATCCATAGCTTTGATGGTACCGTGAAGTCCACCGATGGTCACTACAGCTTGGCCTACAGTGAGCGAATTACGGAAGTTATTGATTTCCTTCTGCTTCTTTTGCTGTGGACGAATCATAAAGAAATACATCACAGCACCGAGAGCCACAAACATCAAGATGGTTGGCCACATAGAAGGTTGCTCAGCAGCAACGAGCATAGCGTTGAGAAGAGTAGTCATATTAAGAATAAATGAATGAAAAAGTTAGAAGAATCAGATTACTTAAGCAGCACGCCCTCTTCCTTGAGTCGCTTGGTGATGTTATCAATCATACCATGAATGAAACCAGCAGAACGAGGAGTACTATAAATTTTGGCGATATCAAGATACTCGTTGAAAGTAACATTGAGTGGAATGCTGGGAAACTCAAGAATCTCAGCCAAAAGTGATTTGCATAATCACCAAGTCCATGAAAGCGATGCGATTGAACTGCCACTTTTTGTGCTGCTCTTGATGAGGTCTCTCAGTTCACCACAACGTTCAATCGTTGTTTTGAACAAACGGCCAGCAAACTCTTGGTCTTCTTGAGCTGCATAAGCAGGCAGCAATTCTTGTGCCACTCCATTCTCAGGCTGGAAGCGTTTGATGGTTTTCAGCACGAAAAGAGTCCACTATCTCCTTGTCATCATTCCAATAGAGACTTTTGCTCTTCAAGCAAGCTATCGAATTCTTCCGACTTTTCTACATGATTTTTATAGAGTTTGCGCACAAGTTCACGGTCTGTCTCGTAGTCATGCTCTTTCATATCGACATAACGCAAGAAAAGGTCGTCGTTAAGCCAAGCATCATAGAGTTTTTTGAGGAATGTGTCTTCACTGTTCCAGCTCCACTTCTGAGCAGCTTCAAATTCAAGCAGAGTCTCATTCTCAGAAAGTTGCTTCAAGAAAAAGGTTATCAGCCAAAAGACGATCATTGGAAGGGGCATCATTGCCACCCACACGCTGTTTTTTAGCTTCACGAGCGACATCCACACGTTCTGCTCTGCGGCGGAGTTCCACCAAGAGCAAGAGCATAAGACGATAAAGGTCATAAGCCTTTTGAAGGCTAAAGTCAAGTTCTTTCAAGGCTACCTCTGTAGTTTTGCCTTCGTTCTGATAGTACGCATAGATAAGCTGAACGACTTTCAGACGGATAAGTGCACGATTAATCATTGTCGCAAGATTTAATTCTGTATGTGTCTCCGTTGAGACTGTTAAGTCCCACAAAGATACAAACTAATGATGAGGTAGCGAAGACTTACACATCGTTTTCGCCAGACAAAACAAGAAAGCTACGAAAAACGTATTACGGACTGCAAAAAAGACGTTATTTACTTGGTGCTTCTCAAAAAATAATGCAATTTTGCTGCTGAAACACAAGAAGCTACTCGCTATAAGCGGATAACTTCTTCTAAACTTTAACACTGCATGAGCACTCCTCTTGAACCATGGAAAGAACAAGCCGATAGCGACATCCTGTTTTCGCGAGTTGTCAAAGCCGGCAAGCGTGTCTATTACATTGACGTAAAAAGCGATCGTCGCGGAGAATACTATCTGGCGATGACGAAAGCAAGCGCGTGAAAGACGGCACGGAGAATGAACGTCAGTTTTGAGAAACACAAGATATTTTCTCTATCGCGAAGATATGTTGAAGTTCTTTGAGGCTTTTGGTGATGCTGTACATTATGTGGGTGAACATACTAGCTTGACGCGACGTCACACTGACACAGACAGCTCCTTTGACACAGAGTCTGAACAAGACACAGACTCTGCGAGCACACTAGCACCAACTTCGACATCGAATTCCTAGCCCCTTTTCTCATCTCCACTCCCCAAAAGGAGAATCCTTTTTGCTCTCGCATCTTAGTTGATTGCCACATCAGAGGCAAAATGCGCTTGGAAACACCCTTCCGAAGCTGCTTTTTCCTCCGAAAATTTGCGCAATCAATAGAGAATGCGTAAATTTGCAGCCGAATTTGTCCTCCATAGGTCTAGACAAGACCACTGTGTGATGGCGAATTATACAAAATTTATTGTTTAATTCAGAGTAACACAACCCAAACTCATGAAGTCAATCTCTATTACTGGTACTAAGCGTGCCGACCTCGGTAAGAAGGCTACCAAGGAAGTTCGTAAGCAAGGTCTCGTTCCCTGCGTAATCTACGGTGAAAAGAAGGATGCAAACGGTGCTCCCGAAGCTATCCACTTCCTCGTTGACGAAAAAGCAAATCAACAAGGTAGTTTACACTCCCGAAATCTATTTGGTAAACATCAACCTCGATGGTCAAGACTGCCAAGCTGTAGTTAAGGAAATCCAATTCCACGCTGTTAAGGACAACGTGCTTCACGTTGACTTCTACCAAGTGAACCCCACTAAGCCCATCGTTATGGGTGTGCCCATCGCTCCTACAGGTCTCGCTGAAGGTGTGCGTGCTGGTGGTAAGCTCGTTACCATGGTACGTAAGCTCAAGGTTCGCGCTACTGTAGACGCTATCCCCGAAAAGCTCACCATCGACGTGACTAGCCTCGGTCTTGGTAAGTCTATCAAGTGCGGCGATCTCTCTTACGAAGGTCTCGAACTCGTAACTCCTAAGGAAGTTGTTGTAGTGACTGTTAAGATGACCCGTGCTGCTATGGGTGCTGCTGCCGCTGCCGCTGCTGCCAGAAGTAATAGCGCATTTCTGTGCAATCCCTATGTGCCAGTGCCCCCTAGGGTACTGGCATTTTTTATTCCCCTTTCCCAATACCCACATCTAGCAACGCAGAGTTGGCCCTGAGTCTCTGTCTGAGTCATCAGACCATTTCATCACTCGTCTGCCCTCTCCCTAAAAGTACAGCTCGCAGTGGGCACGCATTTCTATCATAACTATGACGCATCTCATCGTAGGCCTTGGCAACATCGGCGCAGAATACGCAGGCACGCGCCACAACATCGGATTTGACGTAGTCGACAAACTAGCGGCCGATGCTGGCGCATCATGGGAAGACCGCCGCTATGGCGCAGTCTGCACCATCCGTGTGAAAAATCAAGTACTCGTTCTCCTCAAGCCCTCCACCTACATGAATCTTTTCGGGCGATGCTGTACGCTACTGGATGAAAGAGAAAAAAGTGGATTTGCCGCAGATGCTCGTGATTGTGGACGATCTTGCCCTACCCTTCGGACAACTCCGCATGAAAGCCAGTGGCAGCGAGGCAGGACACAACGGTCTTCGCCACATCACACAAGTGTTGGGCACGCAGGCTTACAATCGTCTCCGCTTTGGCATTGGCAACGACTTCCCACGTGGTGGACAAGTAGACTTCGTGCTTGGTCATTTTGAAGGAGAAGATTTGGCGAAAAAGCCTGAAGCCTTGGCACGTGCTGCAGAAGCCGTCAAGAGTTTTGCCCTCCAAGGTCTCGATCGCACGATGAATCTCTTCAATCGCTAAAATAAACTTCCGCTCCATTCGCAGCTATCATCTGCTATTGCTCTGAGCGCACGAACTGATTTCCATTCTTCGTCACCTCACTCCTCACTCTATATTACTTATGCCCACAGAAGCACGCATAGACAAATGGCTTTGGGCAGCGCGCATCTACAAGACGCGCACGCTTGCTGCCGATGCCTGTAAAAACAATCGTATCACCATCAATGGTGCTGCCGTAAAACCATCACGTTCTGTCAAGGTGGGAGATGAAGTAGGCGTGAAGAAATCGCCCATCACCTACACATTCCGCGTACTCCAAGCCATTGAGAAGCGCGTAGGTGCAAAACTCCTGCCCGAAATCCTGGAGAACATCACTCCTCCAGAGCAATATGAACTCTTAGAAATGAGTCGTATCAGCGGGTTTATTGACCGTGCGCGCGGCACTGGCCGTCCCACGAAGAAAGATCGCCGAGCACTCGATGACTTTGCGGATGTTCCGCTCTTCTTGGACGATGATTTCGATTTAGAAGAAGACTAGTGTTTGCTGCTTCCTTCCCATTTTACTCACTAAAATCTCCGACTTTTTCCAAATTATCTCGGGGTTTTTTAGAAATATCTCGGAGATTTTTTAGAAACTCTCCGAGATATTTTTTGTGCGCTCAGAGAGTTTCTTCTTTCTCCTCGCATATCGGCTTTCGAAACCTTAGATACTCACAGCTTTTCACTACTGCATCCACTCCTTTCACAGCCACATTTCTTCTTTTTCCCACAAGGGGCACCCACGTTTCATCCCAGAAACACAGGTGCCCCTTCTCGTAGGCTGAACATAAGTCCACTTGCGCTTAGCGACGAATGCGCTGAAACGACAGACTAAGTCCGTCTACCAATAGTAAACTATCCGACAACGGAGTGTAAAGTCCCAACAAAAACTTGAGAGCTTCCGTGGCTGCCAATGCCCCCAACAAAGCAGGTGTAGTCGCCATCATAGGAATGGGTGCGCTGCTCAAATGTCCCTTCTCCTTTACCGCCACTTCATCGTCGCTGGTCGGAAATAAAGCTCCGTAGGTGAGATGCTTTGCATCGAAAAGTGCGATTTGCCCTTGCCAACTGTCCACAGAAACGTAAAGCCAAGGCATAGCATAAGATTCAGCATAGGCATCGAGCAATCTCCGTGTACCTTCATTGTCAGTGGCATCTATGATGAGATCGCAGCTTCCTAAGATTAGCTCTGCATTTTCTTCGCGAAGCCGCTCACAAACGACCTCCACATCACAATGCGGATTGTTGGCACGGAGATGCTCCGCAGCCAATACCGCTTTGGGTTGCCCGATTTGTGCAACAGTATAAAGCGTCTGGCGATGAAGATTGCTGAGCGACACCACATCATCATCGCAGACTCTGACGTGCCCCACCCCACTCCCCACCAGAAGTGGCAGAATGGTGCAACCTAGTCCGCCAGCTCCCACCACGACCACACGCTTTTCAGCAAGAAGCCTTTGACCTACTCTCCCCACCTCGAGGGAGCAACAACTGACGCTCGTAGCGTTTGTCAAAATCATTGACCGACATATTGAGAATTATCCTTTGAAAATAAACGCATTATCTTTGTAGAAAGAAAGATGGTGATGAAATTTTCCTGCCAGCTACAACCAACTATCCCAATCTTTCCACACAGGTTCGTAGCCCACAGACTGAAGATACTGCGCAAACTCTTCGGGACTACGCGCATCATTGATGGTGAACTGCTCCAACTCCTCATGCTGCTCGGCATAACCTCCGGGTTCGGTGTGGCTGCCAGCACTCATGCTCGTGACTCCCTAAGGTGAGCACATGATTGCGGAAGGCTTCAGATTCGCGTGTGGAAAGAGATATATCTAGATGCTGATCGAGCAGTCTGAAAGCCAAAATCAACTGAAGCATCCCTTTGTCGTCAATCGGGCAAGCAGGATTGTAGCCGCCCACTGCAGGACGAAGGCGAGGGAGGGAAACGGAATAACGTGCCAACCGATAACGCCGTTTGAGATAGCTCAGATGAAGTGCCGTGAAAGCACTATCCGTGCGCCAATCTTCAAGGCCGAGCAACGCACCGATACCTATTTTTCAATGCCCGCTTGGGCTATGCGATCGGGAGTTTCGAGTCGATGGCGGAAGTCAGCCTTCTTTCCTGCAGGATGGTATTCGGGATAGCGAGATTCGTTGTAGGTTTCTTGGTAGACACAGACATTGCTTATGCCAGCAAGTCCAAGAGCTGCATATTGTTCTGTATCGAGCGGTTGAACTTCTAGCGACAACTGTGCAAAAATAGGGACGGAGATGCTTGACCACATCGAGATAGTATTGCCAAGAACGTCGACCATGATCTTCGCCACTCACCAACAGCAGATGCCGAAAAACCAAGTTGCTGAATGGCTTCTACTTCTCGATCTATCTCCGCGAGGGTCAAGCGACGACGATGAATCTTGTGTTCCACACTAAATCCACAATACACACAACTATTAGAACAGATGTTGGAAAGATAGAGGGGAAGATAGAGTTGCATGGTGCGCCCGAAGCGTTCGACCGTGAGGCGGCGCGCTTCATGCGCCATAGGTTCTAAATAGGCTTCGGCCGCTGGAGAAACCAAGGCTAGAAAAATCCTCGACAGTGCGGTGAGTGTGAGCCAATGCTCGCTCCACATCCGCAGGGGTTTGGGCATAGATATTGCGTTTTACCTCATCAAAATCAAAACGCTTCAAGAATTCGTAAGCGGTAGTGTATAGCATGATGCAGTCTTTTAGTCGAAGAGAAAAGCAGTGAGTGGGGAAGAAGCCTCTGCCTCTGCGCGCTGCGGGGCTAGTTTGGCGAGATAGGCTTCACGCCCTGCCTCTACGCCAAGACGAAAGGCATGAGCCATCTTCACTGGATCGCGCGCCACGGCGATGGCCGTATTGACCAATACTGCATCGGCTCCCATCTCCATGCACTCCGCAGCATGACTAGGACTGCCCAAACCGGCATCGACCACCACAGGAATGTTGCTTTCGGCGATGATGATGCGCAGCATAGCTCGGGTGTCTAGCCCGCGGTTGCTACCGATGGGGGCAGCAAGGGGCATCACCGTGGCGCAGCCCACCTCTTCGAGACGTTTACACAACACGGGGTCTGCCTGCACATAGGGCAAGACCACAAAACCTCGCTTCACTAACTCGGCGGCAGCCTTTAGTGTCTCGATAGGATCGGGCATGAGATAGCGAGGGTCGGGATGTATTTCGAGTTTCAACCAATTGGTTTGAAGCGCTTCTCTACTCAACTCGGCAGCAAGAATAGCCTCGGCAGCGGTGCGCGCTCCACTGGTGTTGGGCAAGAGTTGCAAGCCTTGATGCAAAAGGGGAGCTATCATGTCGTCCGTGGTGCGGGCAGAAAGTTCCACGCGCTTGAGAGCCACTGTCACAAGTTGCGAGCCTGAGGCTTTTTAGCAGCTTCTGCCATCAAGGCAGATGAAGCAAATTTTCCCGTGCCTAGAAACAGACGGGAGGTAAAAGTTTTTGTCGGCAATGTTCAACATAGGGTATGAGTTTACTTAGAATTTGAGGTAAAGAGAGAACTATATTCTCCACAGACTTCACGAATCAAAGCACCACTCATGGCGATGCCATAAATGCCTAGGGCATCAAACAAGGGAGCTTCATCGGGACGAATGCCGCCGATGGCATAGGCAGGAAGAGGATATTCACCAAGGTGGAGCTGGCGATAACCTTCGATGCCTAGGATGGGGGCAAGACGTTGTTTTGGTCTGTGTGAAACGATAAGGCCCAACTCCCACATAGTCTATGGGTTCACGGAGAGCAGCTTGCAAATCAGCTTGAGAATTGCAGGTGCGACCTATCAACGCAGCATCTCCGAGGAGTTCACGCGCCAAAGTGGGGGACATGTCTTCTTTGCCGAGGTGGACACCATCAGCTCCAATGATATGTGCCACATCAACGTGGTCGTTGATGAGGAGGGGGACTCCGTAATTGCGGCAGAGCACTTGGATTTCTCGGGCGGTGGCTAGCATCAGTGACTTTGAGGCGTCCTTCATGCGCAACTGCACGATGTCAGCACGACCGCGAGATAGCACGGCTTCGGTCTGTCGTAGCACATCTTCGGTGGAAGAGGCATGGGTGATGAACATACGGTGTCCCAGGGGCTTTACGGATTTTCGTGGGTAGGGCTTGGTGATTGCGATAGTGCGCCACAGCTCGTTGAGCCGCACTCATAGCGAACTGCAAATGAGAGCCGTTAGCAAGTTCAAAAGCTAGTGTTGTGCCGTAAAGACAACCTGTGCCATGACGGTCTTGCCCGATAGGGGGATAGAGACTTTCTGAGATGAATCCATCAGGGTGGTAGGCTCTGTCGATGATAGCATCGGCAGTTTGTAGCTCTCCTTTGCAGATGATTGTTGTCTGCCAACGTCGAGCAGCCTTTTTCTGGTGTGAACTCTCCTAAGATTAGCTTTCGCTCATAGCCGTTGGGTAACAAGATGTCTACACTAGCTGCGGCTTCTTGGAGGGACAATGACGTCGACATCGGCTAGAAAGTCGTATCCAGAACTGGTACACAGGATGGGATCCCCTACAATCAGACTATGAGGATAGCACTTCCGCACGTGATGGCAGATGACATTGAACTGCTGCAAGGAGGTGATAAGTCCTATTTTTACCACATCGGGAGCAGCTTGCTGTTCTAGAACTGCAAATTGCGACTTAATCTGCTCGTCTGTCATCTCCATGAAGCCACTGAACTTTTGGGCATTCTGATAGGTCACTGCAGTGGTGATGGTATAGCAGTGGGCCCCCAATCGCTCTGCATAGCGCACGTCGGCTGTGATACCTGCCTCGCTCGTGGGGTCAACTCCACCACACAACAGTATTCGCGGTTGACACATGCGCTGAACAGCTCCGTCGAGTTCATGGATTTTCAGCCCTTGCCAATAGCCTAGACTGGCTACGGCGGAAAAGCCTAACTGCAAAAACTGATGGGCATTAGTAGGATGAATTCCTCCCAAAGCGACCAGCGGACAGGGTGCTTGCGCACAGATCTTTTGCAGCTCTGAGAAGCTCCAAACATTGCCCCGTATCCTGGTTTACTCTGGCACAGCAACTGGACTAAGGTAGGCATAATCGGGAAGGAAAGGCAGTTGATTCAGCTCTTCAGCACTATGGCAACTCACACTTACGGTTTGTCCTATCTCTAAATCAGGACGCTGGTTCAACGCTTGCCAACTGCGCACAGAAAGATGCAATCCACCCAAACGATAACGGTGCACAAGGTCATCATGTTGCGACAAGATGCAACGATGGCGCAGGGGTTGCGGGATTGCCTCCAAGAGAGGCACCAACTCTTCTGCGGTGGCATGGGGTTTGCGAATGTGCACTCTCCCAATTCCAAAAGACAATAGTGTGCTGATCCACTGAGCTTCTGCCGGTGAGTTCAATTCGGACGAAGTGATAACGATGTGATGTTTCGGTTCCATACGGCTAAGCATTCGCTAATTTCTCACTTGAACTGCAAGGAGATTGGGACGAAGCATCCTGGAGGTTTGGCTGATCTGCGGCTTCTAAGGGACAAGCTTCTGCAGGATGTTCCTCAACGGAAGGTTCTTGTTGCGATTAGCAGGTTTTGCGAAACTTTACGATTAGCACGCATGGAGCGAAATGTTCACCACATGGAACAGAAGTGTTTTTCTTCTGAGATTCTTCAGGCAGAGTTTGATCATGAAACTCTAGGGCTCGCTCTGGATCGAGAGATAAATGGAACTGATCGTGCCAGCGGAACTCATAGCGCGCCTTGCTCATGGCATAATCTCTCACAAAAGCTGCGGGATGTCCTTTGGCTAAGTCTGCGGCGTGGGCTGCCAACTTATAGGTGACTACGCCTTGTCGCACATCATCGCGCTCGGGAAGGCCGAGATGTTCCTTTTGAGTGACGTAGCAGAGCATGGCAGTACCGAGATGTCCGATGATGGAAGCTCCAATGGCTCCAGTGATATGATCGTAGCCTGCGCCGATGTCTGACACCAAGGGACCGAGGGTGTAGAAGGGGGCTTCGTCACAATCGAGAAGCTCGCGTGTCATATTCTCTGGAATCATGTGCATGGGTATGTGTCCTGGGCCTTCTATCATGACTTGCACATAGTGGCGAGCGGCGATGCGATTGAGTTCGCCCAATGTTTTCAACTCTGCCATCTGCGCGGCATCGTTGGCATCGTGGATGCAACCTGGACGAAGACCATCACCCAACGACAAGGCTACGTCATAACGAGCGGCTATCTCACAGATTTCTTCAAAGTGGTCATACAGAAAACTCTCTTGATTCTTGGCCGTGCACCACCCCGCCATGATGGCTCCTCCACGACTCACGATACCTGTGAGACGGCGTAGGGTGAGTGGGATGTGTTGCTGGCGAAGACCTGCGTGAATAGTGAAGTAATCTACTCCTTGCTCGGCTTGCTCGATGAGGGTATCGCGATAGATTTCCCAAGTGAGGGCATCAACACGGCCGTTTACTTTTTCAAGAGCTTGGTAGAGGGGTACTGTGCCTATGGGTACTGGGCTATAGCGAATAATCCACTCACGCGTTTCGTGGATGTTCTTACCAGTGGAGAGATCCATCACGGTGTCTGCGCCCCAACGTGTGGCCCAAACAGCCTTTTCTACTTCCTCAGCAATGCAGCTTGTTGTGGCGGAATTGCCGATATTGGCATTGACTTTACAGAGGAAGTTTCTACCGATGATCATGGGTTCTGCCTCGGGATGGTTGATGTTGGCAGGAATGATGGCGCGACCTGCTGCAATTTCATCACGCACAAACTCGGCTGTGACGACTTTGGGTAAGACTGCACCACGGGGATCTCCACCAAGCAGATGGCGCTCCTCCACTGATTCGAGCATTTGATTCTCGCGCAAGGCTACATACTCCATCTCTTCCGTTATGATGCCTTGAGCGGCATAATAACGCTGTGAGACACATTTGTCCTTTGCACGCAACGGATGAGTTTCTACGTGGGGATAACGTAGTGCTGCTAGGGACTCGTTGGCTAGACTTGCTCGAGCAAAACTACTTCCCAAGCCTTCTTGTCGCTCTGTGTCTTGACGTTTCGCTATCCATTGTGCGCGAAGTTTGGGAAGCCCTTCTTCTAAATTGACCTTATAAGCATCATCTGTATACGGCCCTCCTGTGTCGTAAACTACGACTGGTTCATTAGGACTATAACTTCCGTCGTCATTGCGAGTATCACTTAGGGGAATACGGCGCATTCCGACGCTAACACTTGGGAATCTTTGGCTAGTGACGTAAATCTTCTCAGAACCGAGAAGAGCACCATGAGTTACGATGTCTTGGATCTTCATGAGTAATCTTGTTTTTCGATAAATGTTTTTTTGTATTGGAACGGCTAGATACGATGATTCCCCATTCTGCGGATAGCTGTAAGAATACGACTACATCCAACAAAACAGGGACTAAAATCTCATCCACCAAAAGTTGGGCGGATTATCAAAAGTTCATCCTCTTCACTCAAAAAAGTATGAACAAACATGTCTCGGGAAATTACCTTGGCATTGAGAGCTACTGCACTACGAGTAGGTAAATCAATGCTCAGCTCTACTAAAGGGCTTGAGAGAGATTACAAGAACCGGTAATCTCTTTTGCTTCTCCATTTAGAAGGATCTTCATATTCGTCGCATTTGGGTTTATACAAACTTATTATAAACGTACGCGACTCTAAGAGCTATTGCTTTCCTATCCACTCTTGGATAGGTGGGTTCAGACAGAACCATATAAGCTCAATAGAAGATCATAATGGAGGTTGGACGTAAAAAACGCCGCACTCTTTGCCTACGCCAGTATTATCTGGATCAGGTCTTCGGGTATAATCTCAGCACAGTACAGAACTGTTCATACAAGTATGAACGACTAATGGGTATCCTCCTCGAGACTTTCAGTAATCAGACTAGCTATAATGCAGCCTTTTCAGAAACTCAAGTCCCTAGGCGGATGTTCTATACCAGCACCCCTTAGAGTTGCTAGTTGCAAAGTTAATACATTTCTGCGAATAACTAGCTAAAAGATCATAGTTTTTGAGCGCATCCCCAAAGCTACTCTGCTATATAAAACTTAAATAGCTACGAAAAAAAAAAAGCAGATGAAATATCTGTAAAACATAATGCCCCCCAATGCAGATACGAAGAAATGAACACTATCAACCAGAATAACAACTCAATACTAGCACTATATAAACCAAACACTAGTACTATATAGATCCCACACAAACACCATACAAACACAAAAAAGCCCCGAGTTCATTATGAACTCAGGGCTTTCGTAAAATGGCGGCGACCTACTCTCCCGCGGGTGTGCAGTACCATCGGCGCGGTCGGGCTTAACTTCTCTGTTCGGAATGGGAAGAGGTGGAACCCCGTCGCTATAACCACCGGAAATATCTCTTGAACATGCAACTATCTTATCTCATCCTAGTAACTAACTCTTTTCATCTTCGATTCTAGAAGAAAAGCAAACAAAGCAGCTTTAAGTGTATTCCACCAAAGGAATGGAAGTTTCGGGCAATTAGTAGTGCTCGGCTTTGACGTCACCGTCTTTACACCTACACCCTATCAACGTCGTAGTCTACAACGACCCTTATGAGGAAATCTAATCTTGTGGCCGGCTTCGCACTTAGATGCTTTCAGCGCTTATCCGATCCCGACGTAGATACCCGGCGGTGCAGCTGGCGCCACAACCGGTAAACCAGAGGTCAGTCCAACACGGTCCTCTCGTACTAGTGTCAGAGCCACGCAAATTTCCTGCGCCCACGATAGATAGAGACCGAACTGTCTCACGACGTTCTGAACCCAGCTCGCGTGCCACTTTAATGGGCGAACAGCCCAACCCTTGGGACCTTCTCCAGCCCCAGGATGTGACGAGCCGACATCGAGGTGCCAAACCACTCCGTCGATATGAGCTCTTGGGAGGGATCAGCCTGTTATCCCCGGAGTACCTTTTATCCTTTGAGCGATGGCCCTTCCATACGGAACCACCGGATCACTATGCTCTGCTTTCGCACCTGATCGACTTGTAGGTCTCTCAGTCAAGCGCCCTTTTGCCATTACACTCTACGGCCGGTTACCAATCGGCCTGAGGGCACCTTTAGAAGCCTCCGTTACGCTTTTGGAGGCGACCACCCCAGTCAAACTACCCACCAAACGCGGTCCTCTCATCTGAGAGTTAGGAACCAGACAGCCAAAGGGTCGTATTTCAACAGCGGCTCCACAAACACTGGCGTGCCTGCTTCAAAGCCTCCGACCTATCCTACACATCGACTGCCCAATTACAACGTTAAGCTATAGTAAAGGTTCACGGGGTCTTTTCGTCCCATCGCGGGTAATCGGCATCTTCACCGATACTACAATTTCACTGGAATCATGGTTGAGACAGTGCCCAGATCATTACACCATTCGTGCAGGTCGGAACTTACCCGACAAGGAATTTCGCTACCTTAGGACCGTTATAGTTACGGCCGCCGTTTACTGGGGCTTCAATTCAAACCTTCGACTTGCATCTAAGCTCTCCTCTTAACCTTCCAGCACCGGGCAGGTGTCAGACTGTATACTGCATCTTTCGATTTTGCACAGCCCTGTGTTTTTGTTAAACAGTTGCCTGGGCCGATTCTCTGCGCCTCACATTACTGTGAGGACCCCTTATTCCGAAGTTACGGGGTCAATTTGCCTAGTTCCTTAACCATGAATCTTCCAAGCGCCTTAGTATATTCTACCCGACTACGTGTGTCCGTTTACGGTACGGGGTATCTTTGCTGTTAAGCTTTAGCGGATTTTTCTCGGGAGTAGGATTACCTTCACTATTACATTGTCCGAAGACGCTGTATACTATCGACTTTCAGCTCAGATGGTGGATTTGCCTGCCATCCTCATTACCTACAGTCTTTAACGAGCTATTCCGTCAGCTCGCGGAAGTGTCACTCCTCCGTCTCCACATCGCCAACAAAGATAGTAACGGAATATTAACCGTTTCTGCCATCGGCATCACCATTAGGTTGAACCTTAGGTCCCTGACTGACCCAGGGCCGATTAACGTTGCCCTGGAAACCTTAGTCTTTCGGCGAGAGTGCATCTCACACTCTTTATCGTTACTTATACCTACATTTGCTTTTCATGAAGCTCCAACAGAGGTTATCCTCTATCTTCAAGGCCGCATGAATGCTCCCCTACCGATATCATACGATATCCCACGGCTTCGGCAATAGACTTTATACCCGATTATTATCCATGCACAGTCCCTCGACTAGTGAGCTGTTACGCACTCTTTGAATGAATGGCTGCTTCCAAGCCAACATCCTAGCTGTCACGGGGACCACACTTCGTTAGTTTAACTTAGCCTATATTTCGGGGCCTTAGCCGGTGGTCAGGATTCTTCTCCTCTCGGGCGTGGACCTTAGCACCCACGCCCTCACTCCCGGGCTTAGCCTGTGTGCATTCGGAGTTTGTCTGGACTTGATAGGCGGTGAAGCCCTCGCATCCAATCAGTCGCTCTACCTCACACAGGGAACGCCCGAGGCTGCACCTAAATGCATTTCGGGGAGTACGAGCTATCTCCAAGTTTGATTGGCCTTTCACTCCTACCCTCACCTCATCCAGAAGCTTTTCAACGCTTATTGGTTCGGTCCTCCATCCCGTGTTACCGGGACTTCAACCTGGACAAGGGTAGATCACTTGGTTTCGCGTCTACCACCGCCGACTATGCGCCCTATTCAGACTCGCTTTCGCTTCGGCTTACGTGCTTCATAGCACTTAACCTTGCCGACGACGGTAACTCGTAGGTTCATTATGCAAAAGGCACGCCGTCACTTCCTAAGAAGCTCCGACCGCTTGTAGGCGTACGGTTTCAGGAACTTTTTCACTCCTCTAAAAGAGGTGCTTTTCACCTTTCCCTCACGGTACTGGTTCGCTATCGGTCTCTTACGAGTATTTAGCCTTGGCGGATGGGCCCGCCGGATTCAGACAGGATTTCACGTGTCCCGCCCTACTCAGGATACCACTATGCTTCATACGATTGTCGAGTACGAGACTGTCACTCTCTATGGTCGCTCTTTCCAAAGCGTTCCTCTAACTGTAAGTCTTGCAACGTCGTGGTCCTACAACCCCATATAGACCGAAATCTATATGGTTTGGGCTCTTCCCCGTTCGCTCGCCACTACTAGGGGAATCATTATTATTTTCTTTTCCTAGGGGTACTAAGATGTTTCAGTTCCCCTCGTTAGCCTCCCGCACTTGCGGGATAACAGGTCTTCAACCTGCTGGGTTGTCCCATTCGGAAATCTGCGGATCAATGGTTATTTGCACCTACCCACAGCTTATCGCAGCTTATCACGTCCTTCATCGCCTGTAAGAGCCTAGGCATCCACCGTACGCCCTTAATTACTTCCTTTTCCTTATTCTGATAAAATCAGAAGGTGGGAATATACTTAAAGCTGTACTTTCGTTTACCTTTGTTTCGTTACTTGGATGATTCTATTTTTCTCATCAAACTTTCGTTCAATGGAAACAAGAATCAACTTGTTGCGTGTTCAATATGTCAAAGATCTCGTGCTCTGTCATCATGCTTTGATGTTTTACCATCATTGCCACTGAGCAGTAGAATGAGTGGAGAATATCGGAATCGAACCGATGACCTCTTGCATGCCATGCAAGCGCTCTAGCCAGCTGAGCTAATCCCCCGATTATATAATCGGAAAAAGTCATAACCTATTGTGAGAAGTATAGGTGACAATCTAGTAAATTGTACCATATTCTTTTTGTTTCCATTCAAGTAACCAGGTAACTGAACTTCCAGAAAGGAGGTGTTCCAGCCGCACCTTCCGGTACGGCTACCTTGTTACGACTTAGCCCCAATCACCAGTTTTACCCTAGGCCGACCCTTGCGGTCACGGCTTTCAGGCACCCCCGGCTTTCATGGCTTGACGGGCGGTGTGTACAAGGCCCGGGAACGTATTCACCGCGCCATGGCTGATGCGCGATTACTAGCGAATCCAGCTTCACGGAGTCGGGTTGCAGACTCCGATCCGAACTGAGAGAGGTTTTAAAGATTAGCATCCTGTCACCAGGTAGCGACCTTCTGTACCCCCCATTGTAACACGTGTGTAGCCCCGGACGTAAGGGCCGTGCTGATTTGACGTCATCCCCACCTTCCTCACATCTTACGATGGCAGTATCCCTGGAGTGCCCAGCATTACCTGATGGCAACCAAGGAAAAGGGTTGCGCTCGTTATGGCACTTAAGCCGACACCTCACGGCACGAGCTGACGACAACCATGCAGCACCTCCAAGAGTGTCCGAAGAAAGATCTATCTCTAAATCCGTCACTCCTAGTTCAAGCCCGGGTAAGGTTCCTCGCGTATCATCGAATTAAACCACATGTTCCTCCGCTTGTGCGGGCCCCCGTCAATTCCTTTGAGTTTCACCGTTGCCGGCGTACTCCCCAGGTGGTATACTTAATGCTTTCGCTTGGCGGCTTACATTGTATCGCAAACCGCGAGTATACATCGTTTACTGTGTGGACTACCAGGGTATCTAATCCTGTTTGATACCCACACTTTCGAGCCTCAGCGTCAGTTGCAGCCCGGACACCTGCCTTCGCGATCGGAGTTCATCGTGATATCTAAGCATTTCACCGCTACACCACGAGTTCCAGCATCCCTGTCTGCACTCAAGACTACCAGTTTCAATGGCTAACGATGGTTGAGCCACCGTCTTTCACCACTGACTTAATAATCCGCCTACGCTCCCTTTAAACCCAATAAATCCGGATAACGCCTGGACCTTCCGTATTACCGCGGCTGCTGGCACGGAATTAGCCGGTCCTTTTTCTGAAGGTACATACAATTAGGGACACGTCCCTCTTTTTATTCCCAACTAAAAGCAGTTTACAACCCAGAGGGCCGTCATCCTGCACGCTACTTGGCTGGTTCAGACTTTCGTCCATTGACCAATATTCCTCACTGCTGCCTCCCGTAGGAGTCTGGACCGTGTCTCAGTTCCAGTGTGGGGGACCTTCCTCTCAGAACCCCTACCGATCGAAGGCTAGGTGGGCCGTTACCCCGCCTACTACCTAATCGGACGCATCACCATCTCATACCGATAAATCTTTGGTTATATCACCATGCGGAAATATAACAACATCGGGTATTAATCTTACTTTCGCAAGGCTATCCCCGAGTATGAGGCAGGTTTGATACGCGTTACGCACCCGTGCGCCGGTCGCCATCAGAAGAAGCAAGCTTCTTCCATGCTGCCCCTCGACTTGCATGTGTTAAGCCTGTAGCTAGCGTTCATCCTGAGCCAGGATCAAACTCTTCATTGTAATATAATAATTTGTTTTGATTCTGTATAAAATCGCTCAGTTTCCTGTCTTGTTACTTTGGATTTGGAGTAGAAATTGACGGTACAATTCATTTTACCCGAAGCATTTCTGCTTCATTGTTGATTGTTCCTTGTACTTCTCTACAATCTGTTATGTAATCGTTTCAATGACTTCATGCAGCTCATCTGCTGCTGTCAGGCAACCAACCCTCAAGCGTCGTTTTACCTAAGCGCGTTGTGCCTTAAGAAGTGACCCTTGCGTCCCGATTGCGATGCAAAAGTACGGCAAGATTTCTAAACTACCAAGACTTTCTACAAAAAAATTGGAGGAAAATTTTTAAACATACGATTTTGCAATGTAATAAGTTTGCAAAATGGGTACTTATAACCCATTTCACTCCGAAAAACTATAGTAACACAAAAAACTCTTCTCCTCCCTTCGTCTTTCCTATCTTCTTTTAGTAGGTACACTATAACAGCTATAAGTCCATCATCTACGCTTATGGTTCTAGTTTTCCCAAAAAAAGTATCTCCTAATTTTTAATTATTCCCCAATACTAGCTAAAAGACGATTATCTGCATTCATTATATTATAGGGGAAGTTAATATAAACTCGTGAGAACCTATTCCATAAGAGAAAGACCGTATATAGAAGTGTAGTAAAGAACAACTAGATTAGCAGCAAGATAGGCCTAACTACGGCAATCATCAATCGCATTAATATAGACAAAAGACAACTTCAGCACAAAAAAGTTGTCAAATTTAGTTTTACGACCTACCGCATCATACTCTTTTTCTTGTCAATGGCTGAAAAATCAGTATCTTTGCCATGGTTATAGTTGTTAGACTCATCAAGAATTTTGTCAATCTAGCCTCAAATTCTCTCACGCAATGACAATAACGTAGACGTATCAAAACTTACGTCCCACTATCTATTCGCATAAAGCAACTAGAGCAACTGGACAAGTGCTGTCTCAGCGTCCTATACACAGAACCTTCACTATCCTTGCGTATGCAAAAGTCTTTCCTTCCCCTTTTCTTATCAGCCTGTATTATCGTTCCCATAGGACTTTATGCAGCGAATGCTCTCCAAAACCGGGTCATCATCGGCACTTTAGTAGGAAAAAACGACAAACTCCCCATCTCCAATGCAGACGTCCGGACTAAAGGTGCACGTCCCTCTGTGGCTACGACCGACAGTTTAGGACGTTTCTCCTTGCACACTGAGACCAGCTCTACCGATAGTCTGCATCTCACTGCCAGTGCCTTAGGCTACGAATCCCACTCCTTTGCAGTGGCTCTCAAGAATAACAGCGACACATTGCGCATAGGGGAAGTATCACTCAAAAACAGTGACGTATTGCTCAGCGCAGCAGAAGTAAAAGCTGTGCTTGCCCGTATGGAGCAGAAGGATGACACCACAGTATTTAATGCCGCAGCCTTCCGCACTGCAGAGGGTTCTACATTAGAAGCCCTTATCAAGCAACTTCCAGGAGCCGAAGTGGGTGCAGATGGTAGCATCAAGGTCAATGGCAAAACTGTGAAGGAACTGCTCATCAATGGTAAGGATTTCTTCAAAGGCGACACTAAAGTAGCGATGAAGAATCTTCCTGTAAATCTAGTTTCTAAGGTCAAAAGCTACGATAAGAAGAGCGATTTGGCTGAGCAAACAGGCATTGATGACGGAGAAGAAAGTTTTGTACTCGACATCTCTACGAAACGCGAGCTTAACCAAACTCTCCTTTCTAATATAGATATTGCGGGTGGACGTGATGATGAGAAAAACAATCTCTATCAAGCCAAACTAATGTTGATGCGTTTCACCGACAACAGCCGTTTTGGTTTCTTCGGCTCCCACAACAACATCGGCGATCGTGGATTTGGCGGCCCTCGAGGCTTCACCTCCAACGATGATGGTCGCACCGTGTCCACCATGGCAGGTCTAGACTTCTCTTGGGACAATGGTATCAAACGCTTCACTTCTGGAGCTTTTGAGATTGGTGGTAATGCCCTCTATTTCCGCAACGACAACAACACAGAAACGATTACTGCCACTGAGACTTTTCTCACAGCTGGTCGAAAAGCAGTTTTTCTAACGCGCATCGCTTTGCCAACAATCTTAGTCAAAGTGTACGCGCATCGCTCCGTTTGATGTGGAATCCCGACTCCATGACCTCAGTGTCTTTCCGTCCCAACTTCAATTGGAGCGAAGGCAATACAAGCAGTAATAATCGCGCAGCCACCTTTGATAACGATCCTTTCACCTCTCTTGGAGTAGCCAGCACGGACGAGGTACTCGACCGCGCCTATGGCAGTACGACCCGCGGCACTGCTGACACATTAACAAGCACCCTCCCCTATTTAGTAAATCTCAATAATAATAACACCCGTGGCACCTCATGGAGTCGTTCGTTAGATGGACAACTAAACATGACCCGCAAACTCCCAGGGCGCAAAGGGCGCAGCTTCACCTTAGAAGCTCGAGGCAAATGGGAAGAATCAAGTGCAACAAATTACAGTTTAGCAGACATTCATCGCCGTTTGCGCAGCAATCCCACCCAGTCCGTGCTCGCTCCCAATGGCACGCACCAATTTTCTAGCCGTCCTTCCACCAATTGGAGCTATCGTCTTGGTGCATCCTACGTAGAGCCCATCGTGGGCAAACTCTACGGAGAGCTTCGCTATTCCTATGAACATCGCTTCACCGATGGCAGTCGCGACCTCTATAAGCTCACCTCACTTTCTGGCTACAACACACTCAATGATTATATCACCGCCAACGGTAGTTTGCCTGAAGCCTTATATAAGTTGAGTAGCGAATCTGTGCAAACCCATGTGGATCCAGCCCAGTTGCTCGATCGCATCAATACCAACGATCTCTATGCAGCAGCGCGTGATGCCGCCAATTCACAGTCTGCCACCTATCACTACAAGCGTCATCGAGTTGAAATGGGACTTCGTTACAACACCAGCCTCATCAATCTCAACGTAGGTCTGCGCTATATGCCCGAGAACACACGTTTGGACTATACCCGAGGCACAGTGGGACACATCGATACTACACGCACCGTGCAAAACTTTGCGCCCAACCTCCGTTTGCGAGTCAAGTTTTCAAAGACCCAGCGATTAGACTTTTTCTATCACGGCGACACCTCACAACCCTCTATGACCAACCTGCTCAACGTGGTGGACAACTCTAATCCCCTCCGTATCACTGTGGGCAACCCTGGATTGAAACCCTCCTGGAGCGACAACTTTCGATTGTTCTATAATGGCTACAACACCGAGTCGCAGCGTGGCATTATGGGTAATTTCACTTTCACCAACGAGCGCAATGCTGTGACCCAAATGCTCATCTACGACGATGCGAGCGGTCGACAGTTCACACGCCCCGAGAACATCAACGGAAACTGGAGTGCCAATGGTGGATTCACCTTCAACACTCCCCTCAGTTCCTCCAAGATGTTCACCATGTCCACATCGACTAACGTGAACCTGTCGCGCTCAGTAGGCTTCATTGCCACCACTTCACACCCCATCACTCTTCCCGATGCCCCAAGCATCTCTCAGGTCAACCAACTCTTTGCTGACGCTCATGCCCAAAAGAGCACCAACCGCATCAGTGGATTCTCCGAGAAACTCGACTTTTCCTATCGTCGCGACTTGTGGGATATCACGCTCGATGGTCGTGTGTCATACCAGCACTCACGCTCCTCTCTCAGTCCCAATCAAAATCTCGACACCTGGAGCTATGACTATGGTGTTTCCACCAACATCACCCTCCCTTGGAGCATCAGTTTGTCCACAGACCTAAGAATGACCTCACGCCGTGGTTTTGCTTCTTCAGAGCTCAACACCAACGAACTCGTGTGGAATGCTTCTCTTTCGAAATCATTCTTGAAAGGCAATGCACTCACCATGCGCCTCGAAGGCTTCGACCTGCTCAATCAACAGAACAACATTAGTCGTTCGCTCACGGCCTTAATGCGCACAGACACTTGGAACAATAGCCTCAACACCTATGTCATGCTGCACGCCATTCTCAAACTCAACGTCTTTTGGTGGTGCCAAACTCCCCACTCCTCCAGAAGGCCATGGCCCTGGTGGTCACGGTGAGCAACGTGGCCCTGGCAACTTCCGCCCCTCCATGCCTCCGGGCGGTGGTGGTAGAATTTTCTAAATCTATGGCTTTTGTGTCTTATTTATCATAGACACACCATTCCATTTCCAGGAGCATTCTCAATGAGGATGCTCCTGAACTTTTCGAGTAAAACTCGCAAAATTATTCGTTCTCCTAGGGTGCAATGTGCTAAATCACTAGTTTTATTGCGTAAAACACATTTTTCTTCGCGAAACCCAGCTGTATATTTTTGGAAATTTCTTTCGTAAATCGTATATTTGCAGATATAAAATCAGCCATTCTCGCATATAAATGCCATACGGTGCAGCGAGGTTTTTCCCCAGACGTCTCTCAGGACGTATGCGCCTTATCTCTAACCATGAAAGATGTGGCTGTCACATCTCAAACAACAATCTGTTATGACAAACCGACTCCAATTATTAGTCAAGAAATTTGCAGACGGTCGTAACACACAGGTTTGCAAGTTTACTCGACACGAATGAAGCGCGCATTCGGTCGTATCTCACAGGTACGGTTTTTACCGAAGTATGATTTTCTAGCATCTATCAGTGAGCGTTTAGGGGTATCGGTGGATTGGTTGCTTACAGGTGATGGTGAAATGATGATTGCCGATCGAGAATCGGCAGACAATGATGCCCACAGAGCCAATCGTTTTGAAGCACTTCCTGTGTATGACAACGATTTTACCTGTGGATTTGAGGAGGTGAACAATGAGCAACCAGCTGTCCCAAGTTTTTACATGGACACACCACTCAATCGTTCAGCCGACCTTTGGTGCTCAGTGCAAGGCAAAAAAGCATGTTGCCCGATCTTGAGCCTGGCGACAAAATCGCGCTTCGCCAGTGTTCCCTCGAGAGTTTCGAGCCCGGACACATCTATGCCGTTGTCCTCGACGACTTGCGCACGGTCAAAAAACTACGTCGCGTGCCTGGCAATCCCGAATTGCTAGAATTCATTGCTAGCAACCCCGACTATGGAGTGGAACGCTACCCCATCAGTCGCATCCAACAACTCTATCGCGTGGTTGGAAAGTTGCATCTTTCTGATTCTACGACAACTATCTAACAAAACTCCCCATCGTTGATAGAGAAGAGAACGATGGGGAGTTTTCTATGATACTGAGGGCTCTTATGGGAATGCTGCTATAGCGCGAACTCCTGTGAAGATGTGCACTCCTCGATGGTGTCCTAAACTTGTGTGTAAGATCCAAAGTTCTTATTTTGTGGTAAAAACAATTATCCTTAACATTACTCTCCTCAGGGGAGTTTTAAGACTCGAAGCAATACTTAATCATTGAGCTGTCACTAACACAGTCTTTTTGTCGAGTCTTATGAGGGACAACAATGCAATGCTGTCGCCCTCGCAAATGGTACTCCCAAATCCTAAGCTTAATTTGTACATTGCTCTCACCCATTCAGAATCTTTTCGTCTTATGGTATTCGGTGTCTTCAAAGGAGAGCAACACAGTTTTTCGGACAAAGCTCCGTTTGGGTAGTAACCCCAAAAAGGCGTATAGGTCAAATTGCAGGCTGAGAATTTTGTCTTTTTCCTTGTTCAGATCAACAGATAGCATTATATTTTTGCCCGCAGTTTGAAGCATAGCAGAGCTCTGCTGGGGAGCAACTCTGTGAGGAATAAAGCTGCATATAGCGACATGCATAAAACAGGATATACATCATTGTGTATCCTGCTTTTTTATGCAAAGAGCTTTTATCAATGCCAAGAAAAACCCACAAATGAACCGCTTGCGGTTCTTTGTCGACAGACCGCTATGGTTGTTCAAATTCTTCTTCAAATCAGTGAATGTTCCCTCTATCTTATTGTTCGTATTTGGCATACCTACACAGTTCTGTTTTTGATAGGTAAATAAGTAGGGCAAAAAGAAGTCTATGCTTCTCATTGCCGACCTTAATCGCTTGTGGGTATATTTGAGTTTTTCCCGACTTGAGCAGACTACGTTTGTTGAGCGTATCTGCCCAGAAGTTTCTCCACGAAATGTACCTTTCCTTGAACTCCGTTCTGTAATAGAAGGCAGAGTCACCATCAGTTCCTTTAACGCTCTAGCTGCCTTAAGTCTTGGATTATTAGTGAGATAACGTCTGATTATTTGCTTCATGTGGAATTGACACATCTGAAGATTGTAACCTGCAAGCAGGTTGAACAGTGCTTGCTTTCCGTCAATGATTATCCCTTTGATAAGATAACCTCTAGCCTCTATACTACGCACTGCATTTAAGTAATCAGCAGTGGTTTCACTCTTGATAAACTCGACATACAAAGGGTATCCAGAAGCATCATCTAGAGCAAGGAATACTCCCCAATTATGTCCCCAATAAGTTGCGTCAAGATGAACGTATCCACTATGTCTTGACAGATCTGGTTGAACCCATTCTTTTGTCACGTGAGCAAGCATCCGTTTGATGGTTGAATCGCTGACGTTGAACATGTCTGAAAGTTCAGAAATCGTCTGTTTATTCTCTTGGTATATATTCCAAAATTTCTTCTTCGCAAGGTAGCTGCTTGCGACGGAATTGATAGCTACAATCTAAGCATTTGACTATTCATTTAGCAAGTAAAGAATCTTGTTTTTTTGTAAGCTATGCAAATAGAAGCCTTGTTCTTTCAGATAGGAAAAGAAATGTTGCAGACTTTGCTGTTGTTTATCGCTTCGTCTAACATAGTAATAGATAGATTGGGCGAATTTCTTTTCATCGACCTGACTACTCGCTGCTAATTGATGTATCAGTACAGGCAAGAGGTCATAATACACCCATGCGGTGTTAGCAGCCTCATTACTATCTTTTGTTCCGACACTGACACTATTGTTGGCTCGTATGCTGCGTTTCGCTTTCTTTAGCATTGTCAAGTTGATAGGGCAATGTTCTATCGAATCCACAAACATGTTCTTGTGTACAATGTACTTACCAAAAAGATATTTGGCCAAATACTCAGTGACTGATTCTGTAAAGAAGTTTAGTTCTTGATTAGAAATGTCTTTCTGGTAAGTTTGTTGATTACCAATCACAAAATGCAGCATTTCGTGTAATAAGGTATGTTGGTAAAACATTTCTTGATCCATAAGCAACACGCTATCCAATTTCAAAGAGAAATTAGCAGATAGGCTATCCAAATCCTCACTTCTCCCCATAGAGGCTCTAAAATTGAGGCCTGTTTTCACGATTGCAATATGCTTTTGGTTCTCTTTGGAAAAACCTGTAAGACTGTCAATCGCACTCAATGCTCGATATATAATGCTGTCATCAGGAGTCGACACACTAACTTTCGGAGAACATTGGTTAGATGGTTGTCCAATTGTGTCAAGTGACAATTTACGATACAACTTTGTAGCTTGCATCTCGTTTTCTGCAAGTAGTTTGACATTCAACCCCTTTGTATTTAATTGTTTTATATTCATAGATGGGCTTATAAAACAGAAACAATGAAGGATACTTTTCGTTTGGTGGTATTATTATCTTTTCTGTTGTATATAAATCTACTAGACCTTTATCAGTAAGAAGATAAAAGAGAGATGGATTTATGTGTAGAATGTAAGTAGTTGTATCTCTTTTTGTGTGTTTATAGGGAGTAGAGTTCCCCATCCCTCATAATGTATATATGAAAATGAGGGGATGCCTCTATTATTGACCAGTATCCCTGCTATAAACGAACAATCGTTATATGATAATGAAAAGTACTCTTGCGCTGTCTCCACATATTGACGCTCCTGTTTCTCCAGTTCAAGTGTATTCCAGTTCGTTAGATTTAGATTGTCCCACTTCAAGTGTCCATATTGCAGACTAATAGGAATAAATGGACGTAGAACGGTACTAAAAGTATGAACTGTTTTTCAAACTGATATTGCTTCAGTGAAGATAACGTTGTCTCTCGTGAAAAATCTATCTTTACTCCTAATTGAATATAAGGTGACAATGACCAACCTCGGGGAAGAGAATCTGTCAAGGTGGCATAGTCTGAGTAAAAAGGAGATACTACGACACGTTGCTGCCCAAATAGCGATACAGGTACCGTAAAAAGCCATATTATTATAAATAATATTGGTGAAATGCGTGTTGATTTTTCTCATTTTAGATATTATTTTAATAAAATATATGCTTGTAAATAGAATTCTGATGAAATTTTCTCTATCTCACAATTCACGTCAGGTAAAGACTGATTAGGCAAACGAGAGAGAGAAAGTTTTTGAGAAGGACACCCTCCTGAGCATATGTGTTTTTGTCCAACATTTTTTTGACATTTTTCTTCGAGTTCATTAATAACTGGTGCAATGGCAAATCCTACATCAAAATGAATATTATCATCAAAAATATTACCAATAATATCTTGTTGATTGTTCATATGATGATGTATTTATGATTAGAACGCTACGAATCTACACACTATATTTTAAAAACGCAAGTGGAATATGAGGGAAATTACATATTTAACATAAATCTATGCTTTGATTAGATGCGTGCAGAACCTATAACAACCCCAATTCAGGATAAGGAACTCTTATTTTTTTGCCTTAAAATAGTTTCAATAAAAGCCCAAAAAGAGGATTATTTTTCGTGTATTTGTCGTTGATAACCAAACAGATAACAAAAACTATCCTCTATGAAACTTATCAGCAAAGTTACGGAAATTTATTGTATTGCAGATGATTTCTGCAAAGAATATGAATTGGAATTTGTACTTTCAAAATCGAAGTGCAAAAAAAGCACTTTTACTTTCAACTCTCTCTCCAAACATCCCTAAAACTCGCAATAGAAAGGGAAGAATGAGCGATGCAGAAATGATTACTATTCTCGTCTTGTTCCACAGCAATACGTTTCGCAATTTCAAACATTTCTATCTCTTCTACGTCTGTCGAGAACTAAAAGAAGAGTTCCCCAATCTACTTTCGTATACTCCCTTTGTGGAACGTATGCCATGAGTGGCAGTTCCACTTTTGCTCTTCCTTAAACTAGCTCTGATGGGAGAATGTACAGGGATTACTTTTATCGATTCGACGCGTATTCCCGTGTGTGAAAACAAGCGTGAGTATTCTAATCGTGTCTTCAAGGGCTATGCTCATAAAGGGAAAAGTACGATGGGATGGTACTATGGATTTAAGCTGCATCTGCTGTGTAATGAACGAGGAGAATTACTCAACTTTGCACTCACCAAAGCCTATGTGGACGATCGTTACCCGGAGGTATTCAACAACTTGACTAAGGACTTATTCGGGAAATTATATGCCGATAAAGGTTATATTTCCCAATCACTTTTTGCCTCTCTCTTCGATAGGGGAGTTCACATCGTCACGGGAATACGCACTAATATGAAGAACCGCTCTTAAACCGAATTGGGGTTATTATTTTGTGATTACACACCTCTCCCTTCGTCTACCAACAGAGAAATGAAAGTTTCAGTTTGCTACTGTCGCAAAAAGTATGTAAATTTGCGACATACACCTCCTTATCTTTCCTCCTATACATGAATCATCCTCTTCTTTTCAGCTGCATTGCATCCTTGGGGGCAACCTCCGCTACTGCACAGACTCCAGACTCTCGTCCCAACGTCATCTTTCTCGTTGCCGATGACCTTGGTTATGGCGACCTCTCCTGCTATGGCGCGCAGCGCGTACATACTCCCCACGTGGACAGCATCGCTGCGCTCGGCACTCGTTTCACCGATGCTCATGCAGCTGCTGCCACCAGCACCCCTTCTCGTTATTCTTTGCTCACAGGACAGCATGCCTTTCGTCATCCAGGCAGCAACATTGCAGCTGGCAACGCGGCTTTGCTCATCTCTCCCGAACAGTTCACCATCGCTGATTTGTTCAAACAGAAAGGATATGCCACAGCTGCAATAGGAAAATGGCATCTCGGTTTAGGTAGTAAGACTGGAGAGCAAGACTGGAATGGAGAACTCGATGTGACTCCTCGCGACATTGGTTTTGACTATCACTACCTCATGGCAGCCACTGCCGACCGCGTGCCCTGCGTGTTTATTGAGAACGGACGTGTGGTCAGTTACGACCCTAGCGCGCCTATTTCGTGAGTTACAACAACAACTTCCCTGGTGAACCTACGGGAAAAATCGAATCCAGAACTCCTCACCAAGTTACGCCCAAGCCACACCCACGATCAGAGCATCGTCAATGGCATTTCGCGCATCGGATACATGAAGGGAGGCGGTCGTGCCCTATGGCGCGATGAAGATATTGCCGACAACATCATCAATAGTGCGGTGCGTTTCATGACAAACCACCGCGAAGAGCCGTTCTTCATGTACCTTTGCACCAACGATGTCCATGTACCACGCTATCCCCACAAACGCTTCCGTGGCAAGAGCCCTATGGGCTTGCGTGGAGAAGCCATCTTGCAATTTGACTACACCATAGGAAAGGTGACTGAAGCACTACGTAAACTAGGTTTAGACCAAAACACCCTTCTCGTCATCACCAGCGACAACGGACCTGTGCTCGATGATGGATACAAGGACGATGCCGTTCGTCTTGCCGGGTCTCACCGCCCCGCAGGTCCTTGGAGTGGCGGTAAATACAGTGCTCTCGAAGGTGGAACTGCCGTTCCTTTCATCGTCACATGGCCTGGAAAAGTGCCAGCTGGCAAAGTGAGCCATGCGCTTGTCACACAAATAGACGGTGTAGCCTCCATGGCTGCCATGCTCAACAGTCAAATCCCCGATGGAGCAGCTATCGACAGTCGCAATGCCCTTGACACATGGTTGGGAAAAAGCAATGCGCACAGCCCCTTCGTGCTGGAGATGGCGCTAAATCGCTGCTTGAGCCTTCGCACCGATCGTTGGAAATACATCGAGGGTTCTAATGGTCCGCTAAAAATGGCAGACGAACAAATAGCCACTGGCTACAGTCGTCAAGCGCAACTCTTTGATATATCCGCCGACCGAGGTGAAACGCGCGATGTTAGTGCTAAACACCCCGATGTGGTAAAGAGTATGCAGCAACTTCTCGATGCACAACGTCTTCCACTTGCAGGCGATAGCACTGCGATCTATTATCATCTATTCACCCCTCGACGTGAAAACCGCTATCTCACAGCCACCCAAGCAGGGCAACCCCTCTATGGTCGTCCTAAACCCGAAGAGAACGCATCGCAATGGCGATTCATCCTGCGTCCTGACGGATTGGGCTATGACATCATGTGTCGCAAAGACAGTTTGTATCTCCAACCTGGCACAGGGTGTAAAACCGGCTCAACCTTTACGCGCGAGCAAACTACGTCCCACCCGTGGATGGACATTCACCGGTAACAGTTTCTCTCAAAATCTCATGGCTTTAGGTTGTGGACTCTCGCAAATCAACCAAGGTGACAAGAGTAGACAATATGTAGTCCTCGATTGGGGTGGCGGCACCAACACGAGCGATGCAGGTTGTGCCTATGCCCTCTTCCCTGTGGATGGCGAAAAGGTGAAGCCGACCGGCATTTTGTCTCTCCCCAAAGACCAGCACCGAGTGGTAGTAGAAAATGGTGTCTTCAAATTGGGCACTGGTGGTCGCGAAGTGCAACTCTACGACCTTTCGGGTCGTCGCCTCCAACCTAGTCGCCTTCCCAAAAAGGTGTCTTCGTCATCAGCACTCCCCATGGAGAAAAAGGTAGTGTTCTAAATTTGTTGTCTGGGAAAGAGCTCTTACTATAACAAACAAGGCTGAAACCCTCTTGCAGGATTTCAGCTTTGTTTATTACATGATTGATGAGGAAGAGATTAAGTAAATCCCAATTGGGGCTCTACAGGCATATCCTTTGAGCCTCAATAACAGTACACACGTTTGCATTCACATACGAGAATACGCGTAGAATCAATAGCCGGTACATTCTCCCATAAAATCAAGATTCAGTACTCTAGCTATAACCATATTATAGTTCTCTTATTGGTCTATGGAGTTTGATTTGTATATGTTTCGAGTTATCACTCCGCTAAAAATATCCTCATTTAAAAATTCCAATGTTCTATTAAGCTTTGACACATTGTTGGTAGGAAGAACAAGTTTACCCGAATCATCGAGATCAGCTTCCACACCATATTTTTTTAAGAGACTTACTTTTTGCGAATAACTTTTCTTCGCAAAGCTTAGGATATTCTCTGTAGACGATAACACTTTGATAAGTCTTCTGGTCTTAACATTTTGCAATACGTTTAATGACCTCACCATCAACCTGTAAGTTTACATTTTCTCCGAAAGAATCAATATCACCATTAGTCGCTTCAGTTACAAAATCTAGTAAGGAAAAAATCTGATTTGCAGTTGTATAACTCTGAAAATAAAGCTTCTCGTCTTCATATATGGCATTAACCATTTCTTCTATTACAAACGCATTTTCTTGCATTTTTGCAAAAAGAATTCCCAACCTCTACTTTCAAGACTGTCCTACGCTTTAATATATTCCTTTTATTAAACACTTGAAAGAAAAAAATTTCCCTCCATCATACCAGAATATACTTTTAGGGACATCCTTCTCTATATCATAATCAGATATATCCGCTTGGTTATCAGGAATTCTCCTAAAATCTTCGGGTAATTCAAAACTTACATAAGTAATGTTTTCTCCTTTCCTTGCTACTAGATCTCCATTAAATCTATCTTCTTCTATTCCCTGAGGTTTCAACTTCTCGGCACCTCTAATAAAAAATGTTCCTAATTTCATCAACCACATCTTCATTGAGTGAAATATACTTCACCGTATTGTCTGGCATCAAAGCGTAAAATTGACTCATATCTACTTTTATTACTTAATTATTAAACCCATGTAATCTGTTATATCTATATAGAGCTTTATTTCATTTCTATTTCTAACGCTTTTTTTCAGAAAGCAGTATATATGTGTTCTCTTTAGTTTGCACCTCATAATAGCGATAACCTAATATAGAACAGATTATATTATAGTTACTGTTATTATAACTAGCGATTGCTATAAAACAGCCTTGTAGAACGATGCAAAAAAATAGAACTCTAAAATCTAATCTATCAGCAAAAAAACAGTGAGCCACGGAATTACTGATGACAGTACTTGTTCCACTCCACCTTGAGACATACTTCTATAAGAAGTTACTGTTATAGACTTCCCCTCTTTTGAACGCTTCTTTTTGTCTTTAAGATACATTGAGACACATATTATGCAGCACAACACAAATACAAGACTTATATTAATAGCCCACCATTCAAAACTGTTGGGCATAGTTTTATCTGTAAAAAGACACCTCCACATATCACGATATCCTTCAAAAATTTTTCACAAGACCAGTAAGTGATAACGAAAAGAATATTGGTGCAGTTGTACTCACTGTAAATAACACTTTCTTTAGTACCATACATTCATCATTATTATTAAGCGTTAAGTTCCCATACATAAAACCTAATTCTCAACTTACTCATTTGAAAATATAGATGCCTGAGTAAGGATATAGCTATTCTTATTGACGTAATAAGGACTCAAATCCTTTATAGATATGTATTCTATTAAAGAATATACAGTCTTTTTCTACGCAAAATCAGAAAATCTATTATCTAAGAAACAAAAAAAGCTAATCATTTGGTCTGCAAATATAATAATTTCTAACCAAATAACAAGTGATTTGCATCAGATATTGTTTTTGCACTTTTCAAAAATCGTTTGTAGGTTTAATTAGGGTATTCTTCTTTGTATTCATACACAAGATGCACGTAGAATCAAGGAAGGAAATGCCCGTAGACATAGCCCAAGCGTTAATATACCTAAAATCAAGATTTCTCGCGCATGCGCACACGCGCGCACCCTGCAAAATAGTAGTTTTGCTTTCACAACCTTCACACTTTTCGTTGTAATACACTAGGGCACAACGAGATACAAGCGATTTATTTGCATTCATTTAGAAAAGCGTGGCAGAAGAGCAAAAAATCAAGGAAAATGGGATCAAAAAAGCGGAATAAGCACAACTGGGGGAAAGAGAAGATTTGAGGGAGAAAAGGGGGAAAATCGGAGAGTTATCCACAACTCTCGGAGATATTAGAGAAAACGTCGGAGATTTTTAGAAAAGCATGGGAGATTTTAGGGGGATAAGTCCCTGAAACAAAAGGGGAAAGGAAGTCAACGAACTGAGCGAGTGTGAAGGTTGTGAAAGCAAAAAGTGCAAAATCGCTGTAGGGCGCACGCACGTACGCGCGAGGAGGGAGTTTTCCACAGTGCGACGAGTGGATAATGGCACCTTCTATGCTACCCTATCACAAATTTTGGAAAAATGGAAGAAAAATAGCAAGACTAGGTCAGAACAAAGAAATCGCTCAAGAGATGAGAGTTCGCGAAGGTCAGTGTGTTCTGCAGCACGTTACCACACAGTTTTGCAAGATAGACATATCAAATAAAAAGATTTTCAAAGAAAAAAATTTCACTTTTCTGTCGATTTTTCTCTCTTTCGCCTCATATCCTCCCATATACTTATAGGGGGCAGAGGAAAAGAAAGCAAGAAGGATGGATGAATAAAGGGGGTGTGCGACAAGGGACAACGACAGACATAAGGTGTGAAAGGAGGAAGAAAGAAGGCAAAAAAGCGAGCGAAAGAAGAGCGAATGCAGAAAAGAGAGTGAAGGAAGAGAAGATAGAAGGAGAAAGGAAGCAGTAAAAAAAGATGGTTGCCCCAGAAACGGATCGTCCGCATCAAAACTTGTGTTCTGATGCGGACGGGCGCGATGAAATGAGGTATTACCCTACCTAGGAAGGAGGTAATGGTAGTGACAAAGGGGATTAGAGATGAGCGATACGCATGACATCGGCAAAGACACCAGCGGCAGTGACGGCAGCTCCTGCGCCATAACCGCGAATGATCATGGGCGTGTCGTAGCGTTCGGTGGTAAGGCAAAGGATGTTGTTAGAGCCTTCGAGATGATACAAGGGATGACCTTGTGGAATCTCCTTGAGACCGACTTTACCCTTGCCTTCGTGCCACTCTGCCACAAAGCGCCAGCACTTGTTTTCGCGCACAAGACGTTGACGTTCTTCTTCAAAGTGCGCATCGAGCGAAGGAAGTTGTGCCCAGAAATCTTCGAGCGAACCTTCAAACAGATGGTCGGGCAAGAAGCGGCGCGCTTCGATGTCGCTGCTCTCGACACGATAACCGCTCTCACGCGCCAAGATGGTGAGTTTGCGCACCACATCGATGCCACTCAAGTCGATGCGTGGATCGGGTTCGCTGTAGCCCTCCTCCTGCGCTTGGCGCACCGCTTGTGAGAAAGACACCTCGGAAGAGAGAGCATTGAGCACATAGTTGAGCGTGCCAGAGAGTACCGCTTCGATGCTCTTGATTTTATCGCCCGAAGCCATGAGGTCATCGATGGTGTGAATGATGGGCAAGCCTGCACCGACATTGGTTTCAAAGAGGAATTTCACGCCACGTTGGCGAGCCAGCGACTTGAGATGCTGATAGTTGTCGTAATCACCCGATGCCGCGATTTTGTTGGCAGTGACCACATGGACGTGGTGATTGAGCAAGCGCGCATAGTGCTTTGCTACCTCGGCTGAAGCTGTGCAATCGACAAAGACGGAGTTGAACATATTCATCTCTTCGATGGTATCGAGCATAGCCTCGATTCCCCCAGAAATGGCGGAAGCATCGAGAAGTTCGCGATACTGCGCAGTATCGAGTCCTTCGCGCGCATAAACAGCGGAAGAACGGCCGCAGATGCCGACAAGATTGATTTTGAGACCACGTTCTTGGCGCAGTGTCTCCGCCTGCGATTGGAGTTGCGCGATGAGCTGGCTCCCCGACTGTGCCGACACCGCAGAGGAAGAGGTTGAACTCTTCGTAATTGCCCATGAAGAAGCTGTCGTGGAGCACACCAATCGCCTTGCGCAACTGAGATTGAGGAATGACAAGCGACACACTGAGTTCGAGAGCACCCAAGGCAATGGCATTGACCCCAATACCATTTCGTCCTAAGACGGAGAAAAGACGGCCGACCGTACCGGTGTGGTAGCGCAAGTTTTGCCCGACGATGGCGACAGTGGCTAGATCGTTGTTGCACTGTGCGGGATTCATGGCTCCAGACTCGATTTCCTTGGCAAACTCCTGATCGAGGATGGCGCAGGCACGTTCAGCTTGTGAAGGAGTGACCGCCAGTGAAGTGGAGGTTTCGGAGGTGGATTGCGCCACCATGAACACGCTCACGCCAGCATTGGAGAGGCAGGAGAAGATGCGGCGATTGACACCCACTACACCCACCATGGACATACCACTCACGGTAACGAGTGCAGTTTGGTTGATGGAAGAAATGCCGCGGATGAGTCGCTCACCAGGTGCTGCATCTTGGCGAATGATGGTGTGGCGACCAGTGGGATTGAACGTGTTGCGCACGAGGATAGGGATGCCCGCCTTGCACACTGGGAAGATGGTGGGGGATAGATGACTTTAGCCCCGAAGTTGCACAATTCTGTGGCCTCATCGTAGGTGAGTTCGTCGATGGTGAAAGCCGTGGGGATGACTCTTGGGTCGGCTGTCATGAATCCATCTACGTCTGTCCAGATCTCCAGCACCTCTGCTCCGAGTGCCGCAGCAATGATGGCAGCGGTGTAGTCAGAGCCACCGCGTCCGAGGTTGGTGGTGTGTCCGGTGGTGACATCGCTCGCAATGAAGCCACCAACGACGGTGATTTGTGGCAGCGCGTGCATGTGTTGCTCAATGGCTGCATGAGTGGCTTCAAAAATCTACGGTTTGACGTGCCCCTTCTTTGCGCGTTTTGATAATCTTCTGTGCATCAATGTAGATAGCTTTGTCGATGGCACGTGCCACGATAGCCGACGAAAGGAGTTCGCCGTAAGCCACGATGGTGTCGGCGATGCGAGGGGGAAGTTCTTGGATAAGGCTGATACCCTGAAGCAAGCTCCCCAATTCGCGAAAGCGGCGATTGACCAACTCTAAGAGAGCAGGCTGTTCCGCCTTTTCGACCACCGCTGTGACCATGTCGCAATGACGTTGATGGAGGGCTTCGAGCGCAGGCAGATAATCATCTCCTCCTTTGGTGGCTTGATGAGAAAGAGCAATGAGCTGATCAGTGACTCCTCCCAGCGCAGAAACCACTATCACCATGGGAGAAGCAGTGTGCTGCACGATTTGTCTGACTTGCTGAATGGCTTGCGGTGTGGCCACAGAAGAACCACCAAATTTGAGTACTTTCATGGGCTGTCTGAATAAAATGTGAAGAGAAGGAATAAGTTCTATTGATGAAGAAAGTCTTTACGGCGCATAGTCACCTATGGAAGAGCCGCACAAACATTTGCCTAAACAAGAGACCCACCAAAGGGCATACGCAGCGCGCGACCACTGTCTACGTCTGCTATATAAGGCGTTGCGTGCCGAGGCTTGACTTTCTCGCAGGGAGTACAAGTGCACAGCTGCGGCACGCAACGCTAGATGTCTTTAGAGTTTCACTTTGACTTTCACAGGTTTCGATTCGTTTTGCAAGCGATCGAGAGCCGTGATGACGTAAGTGTATTTTTCTTTACCAAACTGATAAGGAAGTTTATACATCGTTTGGTCGGTGATGGCGATGATGTGGGTAGAAGAATTCAGATCTATCTTTTGCCCCTTTTCAAAACAATAGACTACATAACGCTTTGCATCGTCCATCTCTGTCTTGGCCTTGGGTGCTGTCCAGAAGAGGTAATATCCATCGGGCATCCAGAGTTTCTTCACCTTGCGAGGCTTCTTAGGAGCCTTGTTGTCGATGTAGGGCATGAGCGGCTGAAGGGCTGGTGTGAGGTGGTAGTTGTTTTGAAGTTCGTAAGCAAAATTTCCTTCATTGCGCACCACAGCAGCAGAATACCACAAGCAGCTACCCGCCACATTGGGCAAATTGCGCTGCAACTCAAACTTAGCTGCCATCTGATTGACGGTGGGGTTGTTGACATCGCGCGCACGAACGGTGCGTTCCACATCTTGACCGATAATCAAAGGACGACCATTGGTGTGGCGTGACCACCAACGAATGAGGCGGTCGTAGTCAGCTGACTTGTGTCCGATTTCCCAATAGAGTTGGGGCACCACATAGTCCACCCAACCTTGGTTCACCCAATAGAGCACATCGGCGTAAAGGTCATCATAGTTTTGAAGTCCGCGCGTTTCACTTCCAGGAATATTGCTCCCAGCTGAGAGATTGTGGTAGATGCCGAAAGGAGAGACTCCAAACTTCACCCATGGTTTGACACTATGCACGGTGTTATAGAGCATCTTCACGAAGGTGTTCACGTTAAATCTTCTCCACTCTGCACGGTCTTGTAGTGCCATTGCGATTGGCGAGATAGGTGGCATCGTCGAGAATCACTTGCCCTGGTGCAGGGATAGGGATAGAAATAGTCGTCGATGTGGAGTCCATCTACATCATAGCGGCGCACTATGTCAGCAGCCACATCGCAGATGTAACGCTGATTTTCCATGATGCCTGGATCGAAGAGCAGCAGTCCATCATAGCGCAAGAAGCGATCGGGGTTCTTAAAATAGGGATGGGTCGTGGCTAATTCTTTTGTACCCTTAGTTTTGGCACGGAAGGGGTTGATCCAAGCGTGCAATTCCATGCCACGATAGTGACACTGATCAATCATCCACGCAAGGGGATCCCAGCCTGGATATTGACCTTGACATCCTGTGAGAAATTTGCTCCAAGGTTCATAATTGCTCTGGTAGAGTGCATCGGCTTCGGCACGCACTTGAAACATCACGGCATTGATGCCACAGGCTTGCAAGACATCGAGCTGACGGGTGAGATTGGCTTGCATCTGCTCGCGACTCATGCCTTGGAACTGGCCATTGACACACTGAATCCAAGCACCACGCATCTCGCGCTTCGGCCCTTCAAAGGGGTTTTGTGCATACACGACAAGGTGCAATACGAAGAGAAGAAGAAATAGGAGCGATTTTTTCATTGAATATTGTTGGAGATTAGCTAGTTGTTACTTTAACAATTAGTTTTGCATTATCCTTAGTGGAAGGGATTTGTAGCAGAGCGCGGGGAAAAAGCTGCAATTGTTTTGAAAATCAAGTGAGTGATTCCTGTTGTAGGCTTTTTCTTTTCTGACACCAATCTTGACCACAAATTTACGACTTTGACAGCTATTTTCCAACTCTTCTCCTCAAAAAGCCGAGATTATAACCTGTTTGCCGTAAAAAAAGACATATAAACATCGTTGATTCTACAAAAAGTTCTATTTTTGCATGCATATTTCTGTTTTCATTTTGATTCCCTTTTTTATCAACTAACATTCTATCATCCTTATGAATAGATTCCTTTTCCTCATAATCTTCTCACTGGCTACACTGGGAGTTTCAGCGCAGCAACGTGCAGTGTATGTGGAAGTTAATGGTGCATCCAATGGTTTTTCTGCCAACTACGATTCTCGCCTTGCTCCCAACTCTCATTGGGGTTATGATGTGGGGCTAGGACACAGCATCGACACCTACGGTTCTTCCTATCGCTATGAGCTCTCTCATGTGTCAATGCCACTGCGCATGTATTACCTCACGGGAAAAAGAGCGCATCATTTTGAAATCGGTGCAGGAGTTGTGCCTGGTTTTTTGCGATATACAGAACGTATTTCTCGAATAGATGAGGAGAATCAATACCATATTGAATCCAAGAGAAAGCAGTTTTGCTACTATCTCACGCTCAATATGGGCTATCGCTATCAAATGACTCGAGGACTTGTGCTTCGTACTGGACTCTGCATCAACGCTCACGACCGAGAAAATACGGACAACGTCCTTCAACCTTATGTTGCGATCGGCTATTCATTCTAAAATCGGCTACTCATTCTAGACTTGTAAGGATTTGTGAGCTATCTCTACTATATCCTTATACGTAGATGCCTCAACAAGTACGCATCGCAACAAATATTTCTCATATTCTCCTTCTAAATACTCAGCTACTATGAAATCCTTCTTAGGTTTCTTGCTTTTACTCTGTGTGGCACTGCTCTATGGCTGCACAAAAACCTCAACATGCTGTCTACACAGAATTCGGTGGTCTCTCAATACCTTCTCCGTGAGCTATGATGCACGTTTTCATGGCAACAAAGGTTTGGGGATATAGTGTCGGAATCTCACGCTCAATATGGGCTATCGCTATCAAATGACTCGAGGACTTGTGCTTCGTACTGGACTCTGCATCAACGCTCACGACCGAGAAAATACGGACAACGTCCTTCAACCTTATGTTGCGATCGGCTATTCATTCTAAAATCGGCTACTCATTCTAGACTTGTAAGGATTTGTGAGCTATCTCTACTATATCCTTATACGTAGATGCCTCAACAAGTACGCATCGCAACAAGTATTTCTCATATTCTCCTTCTAAATACTCAGCTACTATGAAATCCTTCTTAGGTTTCTTGCTTTTACTCTGTGTGGCACTGCCTATGGCTGCACAAAAACCTCAACATGCTGTCTACACAGAATTCGGTGGTCTTTCCAATACCTTCTCAGTGAGCTATGATGCTCGTTTTCATGGCAACAAAGGTTTGGGATATAGCGTCGGAATTGGCTACGGCGGCAAGGACTCTCCTTTCTCTATCCTCAACAATGACTCCTACCTGTGTGAGGGTATTGCCATACCTCTCGAAATCAACACTTTGATTGGTGGTAAACGTAATTTCTTAGATTTCGGTATTGGACTGAACCTCGGTTACTACCAAGATCGCACCAACAACTCATGGTTCTTTATGCAAATGTCTGACACTGGCGAAGATCCCATGGAAAAACAGATTTATGACCTCACGAAAACAAACACGAGTAATCCTAGCTTTGGTTATTTCGGCAGTTTGAGAATGAGCTATCGCTACCAAGCTCCTAAAGGTTTGTTCTTCCGAGTGGGTCTGGCCGTCCTTTCTGGTTTCAAAGACCTCAAATACTCTGTGAGCCAGCATTCCACAGTTGCCCCACACATAGCCTTTGGTCTGTCGTTCTAATCGCGATTTGTGAAAGCATAAAAGCGGGTTCTCGACTTTTCACTTCTAACATCCTCACACGAAGATAAAACTATGGCTCAAACTTCCCAAATTTTATGGCAAACCATCAAGCGATACTTCAATGCGCTGCCCGACAAAGAGCATGAAGCTGAGACCATCGAACAAATCAGTAGCGGGGTGTCCTTCCACGGCTCCAACTTGTGGGTGCTGGTCTTCGCCATCTTCATCGCTTCACTTGGACTCAACGTCAATTCCACCGCTGTCATCATCGGTGCGATGCTCATCTCCCCACTCATGGGGCCGATTATCGGCATGGGATTGGCAGTAGGTATCGGAGATTTGCCCTTGCTCAAGAGTTCTATCAAGAACTACTTAGTGGCTACTGTAATCAGTGCGCTTACAGCGATGATTTACTTCTTGATTTCTCCGCTCACCGAGGCTCAGTCTGAGCTCCTCGCACGTACTTCTCCCACACTCTACGATGTGTTGATTGCGCTCTGCGGTGGTGCTGCAGGGATTCTGGCTCTTTCCACACGTGGCAGGGCAATGTGTTGCCAGGTGTGGCCATTGCTGCAACCCTCATGCCACCACTTTGCACAGCTGGCTATGGTTTGGCAATGGGAGAATGGTCATTTTTCTTCGGCGCATTCTATCTCTATTTCATCAACACGGTGTTCATTGCTCTCGCCACCTACATTGGTGTTCGCATGCTTCGCTTCCATCCTAAAATAGCCGTGAGCAAAGATCGTATGAGGGGTAGTGAATCGCACTATTATTGGCATTGTATTTGTCACCATGATTCCAGCTACAATCATGACGGTACGAATCATTCGTGAGAGCGTGATAGACAATAACATCACCAAGTTTTTGAAGCACGAGCTGCGCTATCCTGGCACGCAAATCGTGTCTCACCAGAAGGATGGGGAGAAAAAGCTATTGAATGTGGTGGCCGTGGGTAATCCTATCTCTGCGAGCAACATTGAAGATGCACAAAATAAGTTGGAAGAGTATAGTTTAGGAGAATATAAACTTCAAGTTTTCCAAGGTGCACAATCCGATAGTTTGTTACTGCTCAATGCTTCCCTCAACCACTTGGGAACTACCGCTGAAGCTAACAACAAAAACTATTAGAACAGGCTGGTCGCATCCAACATCTTGAAGCGCAACTCCAATCCTATACTCAATATGAAACGATGAGTCGCAGCATCAGTGGTGAAATCAAGACTCTGTGGCCCAACATTCAGACTATCAGTCTGTCACAAGCAGTGGAAGTGCCAACAGATAGTGTAGTATCCTCTGATAGTCCAACTATCACTGCCCCTCCGAAGGGCAAAAAGTCGCACATTGTCCTAGCAGTGGTCACCCATAAAGGAAGACTCTCGGAAGCAGAGCGCACACGCCTCAACGACTGGCTCAAAGCACGCACCAAAGCTCAGCAACTTCAACTCATTCTCCGTGCGCAATAACGTTCAATCGTGATCTCTGCCATAGAAGTGAGTGCTCTGCCATAGACGTGAATCTTCTGCTATAGACGTGAATCTTCTGTTATAGATTAGCACCAAACTTTCACACAAAAAAGGCCGTGATGTAATCCTCTACATCACGGCCTTTTTTTCGTTTAGTCAGTTTATTGCCACTTCACACGGCCACCCACTATTACCAATCCTCGATAGCCAGAAGTCACTCTGCGACCACTTAGATCCACTGGTGCAAGCTTTTTCACCAACTCCCGCTGGTGTGAGATAGCAGTGACATGCTTATACACACATACTCTATCGTATGGTGCGTTTCCATCTTAGGCAAAGTCATAGCATCTCCACCATCATTCCCATCTATGCGCCAAGATTTATAAGAATAATCCTGTATATTCTTGATCTCGAGTTTAAAGGAATCTCCAGCCTTCACATAAGATTCGCGAGAAGCAACGATTTCCTCGTCCTTATCATCCACAAAATTCTCCTGCAATTTGAAGAAAGGACGCACCGCATATCGACGCGGCACAAAACTATAGGTTTGTTGCGTTTGAGCATCAGTGATTTCCCAAGCCTCGCCCGTCACACGACTAGTCTTCATCGCGAACATCACAGGCTCTTCTCCCACCATGAGATCACCGCTCTTAGAGATCCCCGCGAGATATAAACCTGTCGCTTCGTTGTAAATCTGCCATCCCAAGAAACTCTTCGTAAACACCCACGTTTCCTCAGGGCTATGAGCAGCCTTTGACAGAGGAATGATAGACATTTTGGAAGTACTTCCTTGAGCTGTCCACAAGTGAGGCTCTCCTTCACGCATGGTTGTAACGACGACACTCATGTTATCTTTAGCTTCAATAGACTGCTGTGTGAGTGAATCAAGCCTGTTAAACCATTGGCTCTGTATTCTACATTCAGTTCACCACCCTCCAAACAAACACTTGTTCCTTTAGGGTCGTAGGTGACACAAGAATAGTAAGGTATTTGAGGAGGAATCAAAAAAAAGCAACTTTCTTGCGGTTGCACTATGGAGTCGGTGAGTAAATAAGTGCCAAAGGTATCATAGCATTTTAGCACAATCTTCTTGGTACCTTGTGCCGAAGCCGCTAGTGCAAGCATAACCACAGCGAGCAAGGCAATAGAACGATGCAATAAATAGTGTTTCATGTGTTTTGTGTTGGTGCCGTAAAGTTACAAACTTCACGACAATCCCGACTTATCGCCAGCGATAAATAATGTAAATTGGAGCAGATTTCTCAATTTTCTAGAGAAATCTGCTCCAAACTATATCTTTACCCATGCTCACCCAAGTAGTCGAAGCGAGATGCACGGCTTCTCACTCCTGAAAAGCTCATGTCATCTTCCCCATTTTTACTTTATCAAGAAAAAGCATGACATCCCTTCACGCACTACTTCTTGCGCAAAGTAATTTTCAATATTCTCTATCTCCTCGCGGAATGCTGCATCCGTAGCAAACAATCGTTCTATCTTTTTACAACTATGCAAAATGGTGGAGTGGTCGCGCCCGCCTAGTTCACGTCCGATTTGCGACAACGAGATGTCCGTAAACTTCTGTCCGAGGTAGCACACGATATGACGTACTGCCGCAATGTTGCCCTTGCGCGATTTGGAGCATACCTCTTTAGATTTCACGCCATAGTGTTCACACACCAATTCTGAAATCTCACGGAAGCTCAGTTCTTTGCGCGCTTGGTTCACAATTCGTGGCACCACACGCTGCGCCAACTCCACCGTAATGTGAGAGCCTATCGTTTTCATAGACTCGGCAATGATAGAATTGACCATACCGTAAAGTTCTCTTGCATTTTCCGACACGACATCCGCCAAATAGTCCACCACATCCATGGGGAATCCTTCCACACCATCACGGCGCAATTTACACAAGATGATGTCGCGACGCAACGTACGGTCAGGTTGTTCTAGCGGAATGGTGATTCCCCAGCGCAGACGTGAGAGAATGCGATCTTCCAATCCTTTCAATTCAGCTGGCGAACGGTCGCTGGTGAAAAGCATCTTGCGCCCATTGGCATGCAAGTGATTAAAGATGTGGAAGAAAGCCTTGAGTGTTTTTTCACCGCTGATCTCTTGAAAATCATCGATGATGAGCATATCAATGCTTTGATAGAAGTGGATAAAACTATTGATAGCCGTGGAATTCTTATTGTTACGGTCGGCCATCGCAGCATCCGCATACTGCACCTGAAAGTTGCGCGCCGAAACAAAGAGCACACGCCGTTCTGGAAATTTCTCTCGCACAGCATTTCCCACGGCATTCACCAAGTGTTTTTACCCACTCCCGAAGGGCCATACAAGAAGAAGGGATTGAAGGTCTGCGCATCTGGATTTTCCGCCATGGCACGCGCCATATTCACCGCAGCACGATTGCTGACACCCTCGCAATAGCTATCGAAAGTATAGGCTTCGATCAGGTGCGTATCAAAGCTGGAGGGTTGCGCCACAGGCGTCAGCTGCGCTATGGGCTGGTGCACGGCAGGAGCTGTAGTCGAGCCTTTAGACGAAAGCACAGACACCTGTCCCGAGCTATCATTATTCCCGAGCATATCGGTGAACACCCACTTCACACTAGGCATGGTTCCCCACACCTTCACCATGGCATCACGCAACTGCATCCCCATCGCCTTAAACATCGTGTCGCGAAAAGCCGCAGTAGGTACCTCCAGCACCAGTATTTGCTCATCCTCATGGCTACACTTCATGTGATCCACAAACATCGTGTAGATGTTTGCGGAAATGGTAGGCTTCAAGATTTGCAAAAGTAGAGAGCCATTTTTGTGACATAGTGCGGGATATGAGGAGGTTAAGGAGGGTTCGATGTCTTTCGTCTTCGACAGAGCCGCAGCCAGCCAAAAACAATGGCGCAAAGTTACAAAAAAAACGTCATATTTTCCCTATACCCTTACCCTTTAATTCTCCTCCACCACAAGCCGGTAGCCCTGTCCATGCACATTGCGCAGAGAGAGCAGAGCATCGGAAGCCAATTTTGTGCGCAGGCGCGACACAAAAACGTGGAGAGAGCGCGCATTGTAGGCAGTGTCACTGCCCCACAGGTCAAGCAACAAGCCATGCCGCTCCACGATTTCATTAGGATGCGCAAAGAGACGTCGCAGAATCTCAGCTTCACGTTGAGTCAAGGGTTGCTCCGTGCCATCGGCAGTCTGCAGCAACGCTCGCGAAGGATAGAGGGTCGTGGCCCCACAGCGCAAACCTCTTCTAGCCTTTTCTGTTGGCTCACTCTGAGTCTCCTGTTCTACCATCTCCACCATCGTCCCCTTGTGTGCTGCCCCTGCTCCATTTTCCCTTTCGGGCTGGGGTGGAAATTGTCGCAACAGAGCCTGAATGCGGGCCACCAGTTCGCGCATCGAAAAGGGTTTGCGCAGATAATCATTCGCTCCCAGTTGCAGCCCTTGCACCACATCGTCTGTGTCGGTGCGCGCAGTGAGCACGATGATAGGCAGTCGAGCATCTTCCTGTCGCAGTTTTTGGATTAGGGAGAAGCCATCCATCACCGGCATCATCACATCCGTCACCAGCAAATCTGGACGTTCTGCCGCATAAGCCTCTAGTGCCGTAGCCCCATCGTGCGCTATCGTCACAGCAAAATCAAGGGTGACGAGCGTATCTCGGAGAATACCCGCCAGATCACGTTCATCTTCAGCGAGGAGAATGCGAATTTTATTCATATCTTCATGAGAGATTTAAGAGAACGATTGGTGCAGTTTTACACACCTGTGAGAAAAAAACCAAGAAGGCTACGATGCCTCACCAAGGGGTAGGACTACACGGAAGCAACTGCCCTTCCCCACCTCACTCTGCACACTGATGCGCCCCCCCAGTTGCCGCACTAGACAGTTCACGTGGTAGAGCCCAAGCCCATAACCGCGCACTGTGTGCAAATCGCCCTGCTCCACCCGATAAAACCTTCGGAACACCTTGCGCAAATCGCGCGCAGCGATGCCCACACCCTGATCAGCCACCTCAATGATGACCGCACTCGCAGCCTCATCTCTCCAAGCTCTAATGTCCACCACGGCTTCTTCATTGGAATACTTAATAGCATTGTCTATCAGATTGTTGAGCAAATCACGCAGCATCTTCCGATCGGTCGAAAAGTTCAAATCATTCGGTTGCACATCTAGGAAGATGCTCACTGGTTTGTCGTGTCCCAGTTCGTGTTCGTCTTGCAGTTGCAAGAGCAGTTCCTCCACCGCCAAACCTTCATACTGCGGTTTGCGCCATTGTGGCTGAGGGCGCAGGGCATCAAGCAGCGAAGTGACTAGTTGTTGCAGTTGCCCGATTTGTCGTTGCGAAGTGCGCAGCAGTTGTTTTCTTCGCTCCTCATCTTGATCTGCACCAAAATCCAACAAAGCCTCGTGGGCAGCCTGCGCCACAGCTATCGGCGTCTTGAGTTCGTGCGAGAGATTGCGCACGAACTGCGTGGTGGCAGTGGCTTCCTGCTGCCGCAAACGCAACAGTGCCAGCACCACAATAGAGATGATGAGGAAAAGGAGAAAGATCACAAGGCTCGGAATTTCGTTGCGCAGCACCACTTTCCAGCACGACTCATAGCGCAGCACATAGGCTTGCGAATAGTCATCGCTCACAAAGAGCGTGTCTGCCAAGTCCTGCGCAGAGGGCTTAAATTCATCACTGCCCCACGGCATCCACTGCTGTGTATGAAGGGCACGAAAAGTGACTCTATCATTGACCAAATCCACTTTCTGCAATTCATAACTAATGGGGAGCTGCTCGCGCATCAGATGGGCATGCAACAGACTGTCGAGTAAGGCGGCATCGGGCGGCAACCACGAATCGATAGAGGTGTGGAGCGTGCGTTGCATCTCAAGTGCCACTTCGTCCGAAGCATTGGGCAACTTCATGAGGTGGGAGAGCTCGAGACTCGCAGGCAGATAGAAATACATGTTGTCCGTGACACGATGCCGACTAGTTCTGACAAACATCTCCACCACATCAGCACTCTGCAAGCAACTCGGCACTCGTTCGTTAGCTTGTGCCACTTCATGACGCAGTCGCTGCACCTGCCACACGCCCAAAAGGCTCAGCATCACGATGATGCTGAGCGAAATGAGTTGCACGAGTCGATGAAGCGAGAGACGTGAGGTCATGATTCTTGGAGTTATCGAGAGCGAACGCTCCGTGGCTTAGTTTAGTCGGAAAACAATGGGCAAACTGAAATTGCAGCTCACGGGCTTTCCTTTGCTATCGAGCGCAGGTTTCCATTTGCCGGGCAGTTTCTTCACTGCGCGAATGGCTTCTGCATCTGCCGAAGGATGGAGCGATTTGAGGATGCTAAAACCGCCTGCTTTGCCTTTAGCACTAATCGTAAATTTCACGTAAACGACCCCTTGAATTTCTTTTTCAATACAATCTTTGGGATATCTGATCAGTTTGGCTACATCCGCCATGAGTTCCGCATCGCCAGTGCCATATTTAGCTTGGGTCTGCACATTAGTCTTTTCTTCGGAACTACTGATGCTCACCGTTTCCACAGGAGCGCAAGCCATGGCGACATTGCTGGTGGTAAGCAGGAAGGAAGAGAAAGCGAGAAGGGTGAATATCTTCTTCATGATGAGTAGAGGTTATAGAGTTTTGCTCCAGCATTGCCGCCTAGAAAAAGCAAGGAAGGGACAAGACTCTGGGTGAAACAAGGGGCACTTGCAAGTGACATAGAACGAACAGAGGAAACGAACATTTCTATTTCGCAAGCGAGAAGAAATCTGCCTTTCTGTCCATTGTTCTACACAGCGAAATTAGTGGTTTGCTCGTGGTGTACCAAATATCTTTTCCACTATTTTCCGACGACGCGTAAATTATAGCCCTTTGCTAAGCCTTCGTAAGACTTCATTAAGCCTTTGTCTTGCGATAACTCTCCACAAGTGCTACAAGGACATTGGATTATCTCAAACAAAATGTAGGGAAACAAGAGGAGGAAATCTCGGAGACGCGCAGAAAAGTCTCCGACATCTGTCTGGAAATCTCCAAGAAAAATGGAAAACGTCGGAGAGTTTGCCTACTCATCGAAGAGTCATCGAGAAACGAGGTTATTTCCTTGCCCCAAAGAGCCCAAAGCGAGGAAGAAGAAAACGGAGGGTGAACGAATCTTAAAATGACTTCCTCACGCGCGCATGTACACGCGCATTACAGCGATTTTCGTGTTTTTGCTTTCACAACCTTCACAGAAAACTCTGTAACCTATTGTGTTTCAATTCGTAGTGCGCATCTTTCGGACATATTTTAACACACATCGGTTCCATCGTCCTATTTTCCTACCTTTCGACTGCTCCAAGCTGTCTTGTAAAAGCAGAAAATTCTCCCCCTAAAATAGAACATTCAACACCCCCTGCGTGAAGGTTGTGAAAGCAAAAAACACGAAATTCCAGGGATGCGTGCGAGCGTACGCGCCCACGCGAAGAAATCGCACCCTCTTTGAGGCGGCAGCAAGGGCTCTCCGTCCTCGAGTCTTAAACTATCTCAAAATTCAGTGCTGAATGCCTAGATTTAACATTTATAGTGACACTTTCAGTCATTTGCATCCCCATATATAATAGGGGGCCACACGCAAAGAAATGGGAAGAAAAAGAAGCACGAGATAATTTGTCAGCATTCGAGACAGCATCTCAGAGATTTTCGTTACTTTTGTAGTTACTAAATATCTTTCGGTTATGAACACTATGTTTGCTGACTACATTGCACGCATCGAGATTTCAAGTCTCTGGAGCGGACACAAACACATCGTCTGGCAACTGCGCCCTGACGTCAATGTGCTGAGTGGGAAAAATGGCGCAGGAAAAAGCACCATCCTCTCGCGCATGGTGCAGCAGGTGGGCAGCCTCTCCACTTCGGGCGAACTGCATCCAGTGGCACGGCTGGGTGTAAAGCTGGATCTTTGCCCTGCCGAAGCTCAGTGCATCCGATATGACGTGGTGCGCTCGGTGGATCGACAGATGGTGACGAGCGAACGTGTGACCACCCTCGCTGAAGGACAAGTGGTGACCGAACTCGACTGGCAACTCTATCAACTGCAACGCCGATATCTCGACTATCAAGTGAACATCGGCAATCGCATGATTGCCCTCCTCACCAGCGGAAGCGAGTCGGCGCGCGAAGAAGCGGCTGCCGCTGCCGAGGCTAAGACGCATTTTCTGGATTTGGTGGACGAACTCTTTGCCGAAACGGGCAAACGCATAGATCGCGAAAGCAATGAACTGCGCTTTTTCCAATACGAAGAGGTGCTTTCACCCTACGTGCTTTCTTCAGGAGAAAAACAGATGCTCATCATTCTCCTCACTACGCTCACACAAGATCGCCAACCTTATGCGCTCTTCATGGACGAGCCAGAGGTGTCGCTACACTTTGATTGGCAAAAACGCCTCATCTCGATGGTGAGGAGCTTAAACCCTAACGTGCAGATTATTCTCACCACTCACTCCCCTGCGGTAATCATGGATGGCTGGGAGGACTGTGTGACTGAAGTGTCGGAGATTACATTCTAATGACCTTTTGGGGTTAAATGCTTTTGCCTTATGTCTCGCCTCTCTCACCATATCAATTCGGCCTACATCGCAGCGGCCAACCGCTTGCGAGGCAAAAAGGCGCGCCGCAAAGTGGTGGCCTATGTGGAAAGCTATGACGACATCTTGTTTTGGAAAGATGTCTTGCGGGAAGTGGAAACCGAAGCGATGGAGTTTGAGGTGTTGCTGCCCTCGCAAACCTCGCTCGGAAGGGGCAAGAAGATAGCTCTCTCCAACCGATTGGGGCATAGCATGATTGCTTGTGTGGATGCCGACTATGATTTTTCTCATGCAAGGCGCCACTCCTACGAGCGAAAATGGTGTGTCGTTCGCCCTTTGTTTTTGCACACAGGGGTCTACGCCATCGAAAATTTGCAATGCCACGCTGCAACCTTGGCGCACGTATGTGTGATGGCGACACTCAATGACCAGGAGGTGATGGACTATGAGGCTTTCTTCGCGGAATTTTCTGAAATCATTTTTCCTCTCTTGGTGTGGAATGTGTGGGCATATCGCTACGGTCGCTACACGCAGTTTTCTCTTTCCGACTTTGCGCGCGTGGTGGAACTGAGATATATCAACATCTACCACCCCGAGGAGATGCTGCAAGCCTTGAAGCGGCGCGTAAATCAGCAAATCAATCGCCTGCAACGGATGTTTCCCGAAGGCCGACAAACATATGCTCCCCTGCGCGAACAACTGTTGCAATTGGGCGTGACACCACAAACAGCTTATCTCTACATGCGTGGACACGACTTGCTAGATGGCGTGGTGATGCCACTGATGACGAGCATTTGTGACATGCTGCGCAGACAGCGCGAACGAGAGATTTCTAAATTGGCTTGTCATGCCGTGCAGAAGCGCAACGAATTGGCAGCCTATCAGCACGCCATTGCACCCCTTTGAGGCTATGGTGCGCAAACAAACTGCCTATCACCACACAGAAGCCTTCGAGCGCATCGTGACAGCGGCACACGCTTTGGTGGCTCGATGCGAAGATTTGGTGTATTGTCCCGAGGATTCGGAAGAAATGAGTTTTCCTGCTATCCCAACAGAGGAAACTCCGCGACCTAAACACTACGATGCGCAACAGCAACCGACGATGCGCTCCAACGCTTCCTCAAAACGGAAGTCACCTAAGGTGAAACCTTATGGTAAACTATGATTCTCAACCCCTAAACCAATGTCTACTTCTCTTTGGATGATCGCCACGTTAGCGGTCTACTTCTTCGTGTTGCTTGGCATCGCTCACTGGGTGAGTGGGCGTAAACATCAAACGAGCAACGCTGCTTTTATCGTGCTTCACGGCGCACCCTGGCCCATGGTGGCTTTCGGCATGATTGCCGGGAGCATCTCGGGAGTGTCGTTCGTGAGTGTCCCTGCCTGGGTGGGGGCATCGGCATGAGCTATCTACAAATGTGCATGGGCTTCATCGTGGGCTATTTTGTGGTGGCGATGGTGCTTTTGCCACTCTATTATCGCCTACAACTCACGAGCATCTATGGTTATCTCTCGCACCGATTTGGTGAGCGCACACGCAAAACGGGGGCGGGATTCTTCCTCCTCAGCAAATTGGCTGGAGCCACTGCTCGACTCTACGTGGCGACTTTGGTGCTCCACACTTTTATCGCAGCTCCACTGGGCATCTCTTTTGTCGTCACCGCTGCGGTGACACTCCTCTTGATTTGGCTCTACACCTTTCGAGCAGGACAAGCGAGTTTGCTCTACACCGATGCGCTGCAAACCTTGATGCTCATCCTTGCTGTTGTCGGAACGCTCTGGGCGGTGATGCAACAGATGGGGCTGGACTGGCAGAGTGCTTGGAAGTTGATTGACGAGAGTCCGATGAGCCGTGTGTGGGTGTGGGATGCCTCGTCTAAGCAGGCGTTTTGGCGGCAGTTTCTCAGCGGTATCTTCATCGTGATTGTGATGACGGGCTTGGATCAAGACATGATGCAGAAGAATCTCACTTGCCGCACGCTCCGCGATGCGCAGAAGGATATGTGTGTCTATGGACTTTCTTTCCTCCCCATCAATGCTTTGTTGCTCGGCCTAGGGGTGCTGCTCTATCATTTTTGTGAGATGCAACACATTGCTTTGCCAGCGAAGAGCGACGAACTCCTGCCAATGCTCGTGAGTAGTGGGGCTTTGGGACATCTTGTGGTGTTACCTTTCACCATCGGCATAGTGGCAGCTGCTTTCTCGGCTGCCGATGGGGCGATAACTGCATTGACCACAAGTTTTTGCATTGACATTCTCGACCGTGAAGACGATGTGCGCTTGCGAAGAGGGGCGCATGCAGCTGTGGTGGTGCTCTGTTTTGTGTGCTTACTCATTTTTCGTTTGGTGGATAGTCCGAACGTAATCAATACGATTTATGTGATGGCTTCTTACACCCATGGCCCACTACTGGGACTTTTTGCATTCGGACTCTACACACAGTGGGAGATTCGCGACCGCTATGTGCCTGTGGTGGTGATAGCAGCTCCCATAGCAACGGCTCTCCTTGACCACTATGCTCCGATCTGGTGGGGATATACCTTTGGCTACGAACTACTCATACTCAATGGAGGGCTCACGGCATTAGGACTTTTTGCACTAAGACGTTTCAAAAAATAGGAGTTTGCGCTTGTTCACTTCGATAGCTCTCTCTAAATTTGCACCACACAAAACGATAGATGCCTAACAGAGGCTTGACTCTCTCCTCCGATAACAAGGAGTTTCTCCTCAAACAGGGAGGTTTATGTCCTCAAAGAGAGAGACTTTTCTCCTTAAAAGAGAGAATATTTTTCTCAAAGGAGAGATTTTCCTCTCTCTAAAGGAGAGATTGATTCCTCTGCTTAGACACAACTTTCGGACAATCATTTTTTGAAATCCAAACGCTCAAGTAATATGGAAAAGAAAATTCGCGCTGCCATTGTAGGATATGGCAATATTGGCAAATACGCGCTCGAGGCTATCGAGGCTTCTGGCGACATGGTGTGCGCTGGTGTGGTGCGCCGTAATGTGACCGGTGAACAACCTGTTGAATTGGCGCACTATCCTGTGGTGAAGCATATCTCCGAACTCCAAGATGTGGATGTGGCCATCCTCGCTACACCAACCCGACAAGTGGAGGCTTACGCGAAAGAATGCCTTGCACTCGGCATTAACACGGTGGACTCCTTCGACATTCACTCTAAAATCGTGGATTTGCGCCGTTCGCTCGATGCCGCTGCCAAAGAGCATGGCGCAGTGAGCGTGATTGCTGCGGGTTGGGATCCTGGTTCTGACTCTGTGGTACGCACTCTCATCGAAGGTCTGGCTCCCAAAGGTGTGACCTACACCAACTTCGGCCCTGGTCGCTCCATGGGTCACTCTGTGGCTGTGCGTGCCATCGAAGGTGTTCGTGATGCTTTGTCGGTGACTATTCCTCTCGGCACGGGCATTCACCGTCGTATGGTGTATGTGGAACTCGAAGAGGGTGCGGACTTCAAACAGGTAGCAGCAGCTATTAAAGGCTGATCCTTACTTTGTGAACGATGAAACGCACGTGAATCAAGTGGAGAGTGTGGACGCCCTCAACGATGTGGGTCACGGGGTGAACCTCGTGCGCAAGGGTGTGTCGGGTTGCACGCACAACCAACTCTTTGAGTTTAACATGCACATCAATAATCCTGCTCTCACGGCTCAAGTGCTCATCAATGTGGCACGTGCTTCTATGAAGCAACAACCTGGTGCCTACACCATGATTGAGATTCCGGTGATCGACTATCTCGAAGGCGACCGCGAAGCCTTGATTGCTCACCTTGTGTAGAAGGGAATATTCTCCTTGCTTGCGCTGAGCATTCGCAGCAGAATACTGCAAAAACAGGCTTAAGGGTCAAAAACAACATCTCCGCATGAGAAGAGAACTTCTCATGCGGAGATGTGAGTATCTATTCTTCTTTACAGACTACAAAATCCCCCGATATCACAAACGATATCGGGGGATGGTTTTAATCTTATGTTAAGTTGCTACTGAATGATGTAAGTTCTGAATGATGTAACGATTGAAGAACGTAATCACCGAACTATGCAAGCTCTGAACGAACGCTTAGTCTTACAATGAACGATTGAAGAACGTATCCATCGAACAACACCGCCAATAAATCACTTTCGCTTAGGGGTTTCAGCAATTTCTTACCATTGACGATGAAAAGACCATGGCGCGCTTTTTCCACACGGCGACCTTGAAGGTCGTAGGTAGAGACGTGACCAAAGGATTTCGCCCCAGTCACACTGCCTATGCCCGTGGCTTTTTCATACACCACGGTGATATCTCCGTGCGCATCAATGCGTTTGAGGTCACTGAGCGTGCTGGAAGTTTCTTTCCACTTGAAATCTTTAATTTCGGGAGCAACAACCGTCACTTCGCTTCCTGCTGGTACGACGCTTTGCTCGGAAGGAAGTACCGATTTTCCTTCAGTATCCACGTAGCGCACCGTCAAACGGAAGTAGGGAGCTGCAACAAAAGTGTAGAATTGATAAGGATGACCATAGGTGTGCCAACCTGTCATTCCACCAACTACTCCATCCCAGTATTGTCCGTTCGTGCCTTGCACCTTCCAAGTTCCATCTGCATTGCGAGAAGCACTGAATTGTCCCGCTTCTTTGGCGACAATGACCTCTTTGCTCTCTTTGAGCACCGGCATAAACAACGCTGTTGCGGGATGGAAAAACTGCCAGTGGCTGCCTTTCTTCTGCACCTTCCACACAAACTGCGGAGAAGCTTCCCCATTGTTGAGACCTCCTTGCAACACTCTACCAGAAGTAGCGGAGACATTGCGGAAGCCTGCACGATTGGGATCCTTTGTAGAGAAATCATAGATGAGCACCTTCTGTCCGTCTTTCAACTCCTTCAGCGGAGTTCCTAGGGCTTTCACACCGAGCAACGCTGAAGTAGTGTAGACTATCGTGCGATGCACATCGTCTGTGGGTGTTAGTTTGATTCCTCTTCAGAGAATTCTTTCAGACTAAAAAGTCGATTTTGGGGGCGCGAATCACCACGCTCTCCCCACGGGTACGGCGATAGTATCTTGTGCCAACAACGTGCCGTCGTCATTGATGGCGTCTAGAAAAACCAGGTGCTTCGACTTTTTTGTAGACAATCGTAAAGGTTTGTGCTTCGTTACCTTGTTGGAGTTGTGGAACTTCACCTTTCACTTTGTACCCCTTGAACTGAGGCACCTTCACATCTGTCGCAGTTGTAGGCAGATATTCCGTGATGGTTTGCAAATCCTTGCCATCAGTCGTGACACAACGATAAGTCACTGCACGCGCAGGAACAAGTTCCCAGCCCGTACCTTGCGGACGAACGGCATTGTCACCGCCTACTCCGCTACCCGAAGACACACGGCCTTGCAATTGCTGTGCAGAAGTCGATATGGGGAAGAGGAACTTACCATTTGAAGCGAGGGTGAAATCCTTTGTTCTAGGTGCATAAGAGAGGGTGATCTTCGCAGGAGTCTTGGACATCAACATGGGGAATCCGAAGCGTTCTACCTTCTGCGTTTCGGGTAGTCCCACAAAGCGCTGGGTAGTTACGTTGCGGAGTTGCAAAGTCATCGTACCTCCCTTGGTGTCGAAGGCAGAGGCATTCACCACTTCCCACCCATTATTGGCATTTTGTCCAGATAGAGTGTGAATAAGTCCTTGTTGTTGACCGTCATCAGCGAGCATCGCGCCAGCATGTCCAGCCACCGTGTTGCGCACCACGTAGACTTGACCATTCTTGGGGAGCACGGCAGGAACCTCCACCATCGGAACTTCTTCACCAACAGGTGTGCCGCCTACAAAGCTCCACAAACCACCATTTCCATCTGTGGGGTTGGTGTAGACATTCACTGCCAATCCTTGACGCGACATCGAAGCGTTCCACCACTGTCCGTCGTGTTTTGCCGAACGAATGGTGTAGTAGCGATAACCATCTGCCACACCATAGCCCTTGTCACCGAGGATAAAGTCATAGTGCTTCGCCTTAGTGTCGTAGCTCCAGCGACCAGTGACAGCAACGGCGGTGGGACTAGCTGCTACGCTACCTTCGGGATAAAGCCTCTAGAAACCAGTGCAAAGCGTTCGGGATTCTTGGGGTCTACCTCTAACTTCCATTGTTGATAATCATAAGCAGCCTCCCCTTCTTTAGCTTGAGGAGCCGTCCAAAGGCGCAAAGCCTGCGCACCATTGTGCTTTTCGGCAGCCACAATCGGAGAAGTATTGCTTAAGAGTTCGATGCAACGACCGCTACGTTCTTTGTCATTACCACGAGTCACGATGCGATAATACACTTCTTTTTCAGCAGTGCTCACCGTGGGATAGACCATCGTAGAAGCCTTATCCTCATTGAGATAAGCACGGTCGTAGCTGTACCCACCATAGTTGAGCATTGTTGTGTCGGCGCGCATACGCTGCACAAAAGAATCAAAGTTCTTCTTCGATTGAGGTGACCAACCGGCTTCACCCACGGCAATCAAACGAGGCAAAGCGAGGAACTCCATCACGTCGGGAGTCGCCACGTGTTCTGTCCAGAACGTGCCTTGCACACCGATAGAGTGTGAAAAATCCGTAGGTTGTTCCTCATAAGTAGCTTTGAGATGATCGCTACCATTGCCGGGGAGCGTATTCATCCAACCATCCTTACGAGGCGCGCGGTTGATATAATAAGGACCATAAACCGTGTAGATGCTAGGAAGTCCCAAACTATTGGCTATCTCCGCGCCCTTGCGAGCAGGCACCCAGCAATACACCGTTGCCCCAGTCTTCTTCATCAGTTCGAGATCTGCACCCTTTTCCGTCACGGTCTCGTTCCACACCGAAAATCTTGCGACCTTTGCGCTTGAGATAATCCGTGATCTCAGCAATAAAGTGCGTTTGCAGTTGGCGGTAGCTCGTGAGGTTCAACTTTTTGTACATGGCTTGACACTCTGCGTTGTTTTCCCAAGCTGTCGTGGGGCATTCGTCACCACCGATGTGCACATTTTTGGAGGGGAAAATCTCCATCAACTCATCGAGGATGTCTTTCACGAAGCGCACAGCCTTAGGATTCGCCACATTCAGCACATCGGTGAAGACACCACCCCACGTTTCCACGCGGTGCACCCCATCGGGATTGCACGAAAACTCGGGATAAGCCGCCATCGCTGCGGAGAAGTGACCAGGCATATCTATTTCGGGAATGACCTCAATGTGCTTTTGAAGCGGCATACGCCACAATTTCTTTCAAATCCTCACGAGTGTAGAAATAGGGGCCATATTGTTGGTTCGTCCAGTAAGCACCATGTTCCATAGACGTCACGTAAGTGTTGGAAGCCACCGCACCCACCTTCGTGAGCTTGGGATATTTCTTCACTTCCCAACGCCATCCTTGGTCTTCGGTCAAGTGAAAATGGAACTTATTGAGCTTGTAAATCGCCATCACATCAAGCATCTTCTTCACCTCTTGCACCGTGAAAAAGTGGCGCGCCACGTCGAGCATAAAACCACGATAAGGGAATCGGGGGTTTGTCGGTGATTTGCACCAAGGGCAACTCATAAGTGACTCCCTTTTCGTCCTTCACTCCCGCAGCAACACAGGCTGGCAGCATTTTCTTCAAACTGGTCAGCCCATAGAAAAAACCCGTAGTGGTGGCACTTTCCAAACGGATACCCGTAGCAGTCACCACCAGTTTGTAGCCCTCTTGCCCGAGAGTTTTGTAGAGCGACCGATCGTGCACCAACTCGAGCGCCGCACCTTCAGCCTTCTTGCTGAAAGAAGCCGTAGCACCAGTGGCTGATTTATTGAAATCAGTCACAAACTTTTGAGCTTCTGCCTTGATGCTATCGGGAAGTTGCGCACCCCCGATGGTAAACTGCGCAGGCAGACGATAAGTCCCCTTGTCCACACGCATCTGCATGGGCACAGGAGTCAAATTAACAAACTGTTGAGCTTGTACTTGGGAAGTCCCAAACATAGCACAAGCTAGGAAAGTGGATAATAAGGTTGATTTCATGTAGATTTCTGTAAATTTCAGATGACAAAGATAGTGATTTTTCGTCATATATACGCTTTCCACACCCAAAAACAGCTCCCTTCTGCTTATATATACAAACAGAAGGGAGCCAATTATTCAAAAATATATTTTATATACTTTTGCAAGATTAGCTGAGCAAAAGTACAACTCCATTATATCTCATTACGTCTTTCAGAAATGGCAGCCATCACCACGGCTCATTTCACCTCTATCACATCGCTCAAGCGCGTGGTGTAGTGAGGCGAGCGATGCTCTGACGATACTACCGAAGAAGGGTCCGTCTGCGAAGCCAAACGGAGGGAGTGCTCTCCTATGACGGCATGCAGATTGTCCACTGTGGCTTGCAGCCGTTGCTGCTTTTCACGATCTATCGTGTCAAACAATCCACCTTGCACCCCATCATGTTCGATGAGCGTTGCCCCCACCCCAGCACGCTTCACGGGCAATCCGTCAAGATGCAACGACACAAGACACTGCCCCACAGCGGCTGCCAATTCACGAGCTTCATTAGTGGCGACTTCAAAGCGATGAAATGTGCTGCGAAAAACATAGGGCTGGAGCGTGGAGAAGCGATCGGTAGCCACAAAGACATTTAGTTGCAAGGCAGCAGAGCGGTCTTTGCGCAACTTCATGCCCACCTGCACCGCAAAATCCACCAAGAGGCTGTGCAGGGTTTCCGCATCGGTGATAGGGTGTTTGAAGGTACGGGTGTGCTGCAAACTCTGTCGCGCGGCTGAGGTTTCAAGGTCTAAGATGCGTTCTCCATTGAGTTCGCGCCACATCTGTTCGCCCAGTTTGTGAAAACGATTGCGCACGCGTGTCACTCCCCATTGTGCGAAGTCGTAGGCTGTCTTCACTCCCCCAGCTGCTAATTTGACAAACGTCTTCCGTCCCACACCCCACACATCTTCTATCGCCGTGAGCTGCAAGGCTTTTGATGCGCTTCTCATCGCTATCGATGAAGCAACAACTCTGATAACCTGGATATTTTTTGGCAAATCGGCTCGCGATTTTTGCCAAAGTCTTGTTGGGTGCCATGCCGATGCTCACCGGAATGCCCGTGCACTGCTTGATGCGCTGCACCAACTGCCGCGCCACGCTGTGAACATCGGAGATGCCACTGAAATCGACAAAGGCTTCATCAACACTATACTGCTCCATCCGCGTGGCATATTGCCCGATGATTTGCATCACGCGCTGCGACATGTCGCAATAGAGTGTGTGATTGGCAGAGCACACCATGAGTCCACTCTGTTGGCAATGATGCTTCACCTTGAAATAGGGTTCTCCCATGCCAATGCCGAGATCTTTAGCTTCGTTGCTGCGCGCAATCACACACCCATCATTGTTGGAAAGCACCACGACAGGTTTGTCGAGCAAACACGGACGAAAGACGCGCTCGCACGACACGAAGAAATTATTGCAGTCGATGACAGCTATCATACCAACTAATCAGGTGTGGGGAACGAACAAACTAAAGAGGAATACGATTTCCTCGAGGTTTTGGAGATGAAATGCGCATAGCGCAACGCAAATGCCAGAGCATCCACGAAGTGACGAAGCGACGCGCTATTTCTTGCCCTTTTGCGCCCTCGGCATCGCCTCTCTACGCACGGTATGGATGACATAAGTCACCACGCCCCACACACTAAATTGCTGATCCGACGCGATGCGTATCTCAGGATATTGGCTATTGGCAGGCACCAGCCGCACATGATCTGCCTCCACGAAGATGTGCTTCACCGTAAATTCGTCATCTACGATGCAAACTGCGATATCCCCATTTTGAAAATTGATGGAGCGATCCACCACGAGGATATCTCCGGCATAGATGTTGGCATCGATCATCGAATCACCAACCACCTTAGCATAAAAAGTGCTTTCTGGATGAGATACCAGTTCTCGATTCAAGTCGATTTTCTCTTGATACTGCGAAGGCACGGGCGAGGGAAATCCTGCCTGTGGTCCGCTCTCGGCAAATGGGAGGGCGGTACTTTCGTCAAATTCTACGCCTTGAATGATGAGTTGCGACATGATGAAGAATATCTGAATAGGAGTTGGGAAATATGCAGAACAACGAGGGCTGATGCACAGGATTTTCTGGTCAAAACAGAGCCACAAGCCCCCATTTGCGCAACCTCGCTAACTGCAAAATTAAGGCTTTCCCACGAGATAATGCTCATGCTTTTTGCTAAAACATCCCTTCCTTGAAATCTTCTCTGGGAGAAAGCTCAGAAAACGTCGGAGTTTTTCAAATTTTTCTCGGAGAGTTTTCCGAAAAACGTCGGACTTTTCGTGCTACGCCTCCCTTGTTTTTCAAAAGTCTATCGGAGCTTTCTCTCTTCTCCGAAGGAAGGAAGAAAACACCACGACCAGAAGAAAAAAACGAGCGATACGTGAATGATTCCAAAAACTGCTCTCCTCGCGCGTACGCGTACGCGCGCATTACAGCAATTTCTATGTTTTAGCTTTCACAACCTTCACCGTTTTCTCTGCAATTCTCTATTGTTCAATCACTTACTAGTGATTTTCGGACAACTTTTAACACTATCAAAAATCCAAAATCCACACTTACATTCTAAAACACGGCGTTTTTCACAGCATAACCCACTGACTTACAGCTCATCACTACACCTTCTCCCACTATTCCGGTGAAGGTTGTGAAAGCAAAAAGTCACAACTCCCTGATGTGCGCGCACGCACGCGAGGGGATTTTTCTGAAATGTAAAAATATCCATACACATTTTGCCCCCTCTTTGGTGGCGTACTTCCCCATAATCATACTGCACCTTCACCCCTACTCTTCTCTGCCCTATCACCATCGCGACTCTCTTTCTTCCACTATCGCATTTTCGATGATCCCAAATCGGTCATTAGATCCTGAACAGATTTCATTAGATTGTTGAGCAGATGGTTTGTCGTTGGCTCGAAGGCGTAGCGGGCTACGTCGAGAACCAACGAGAAACAAGATGCCAACAAGGAAATGAAAGATCGCAGGAAGTTAACTTATCCATAACTAGGGTCACTATAACGGTCTAATGACCAATTTGGGATTATTGCTCCCCTCCGCTGTTTCCCAGTCTCCCATTATTTTGTTCCCTCCATCCTCCCACTCTCCATCATCATTCGCTCCCGATAAGAGCTTATGTTTCACCTGCACTCTTCGCCCACCTTCTCGTAATTCTGATACATTCACTTTACAAAACAAACACACCATCAAGAAAAATCTGCACTTTTCCTCGAATTTTTCTCTCTTTCGCCTCATATCCTCCCATATACATATAGGGACTCCTCCATTTAGTGCCCCTTCAATAATCTACTTCCACGGCGAAAGCCAAACCAATATATCATTTCCTACATCTTCTGTTCTCACTTTGGAATAAAGAAAACCATAAAATCCAAACTGCACACCTCAGAACAATAGAAGATTAACTTCATTGTAGCTTGTATTTAATCCCAAATGGATTTAACAAAAACATCTCAAGAGTACTTCAGATGACACGAGTGGTTTCAACCATATTACGTTGGTAAACTTAAACTATTTCAATACCGGCTCTAAACTCTTACCTTTCTACGCCTTCACTGCCAATATAAACATCCTCATAAGAAAGGGCTAAGCAAAATATACACGTAAATTCTTTTCTAACTCAAATCGTAGAGTCAAACAATCGCACCTTATAAATCACAAAAATTCTACTAGTTGAACTATCTTTCTTTCCAGTTCTTTTAGGTCTATGAATTGAGAACTGCGATAAACTTCCTTGCCATCTAATATGAGCAATACGGTTGGACCTGAATATACTAGAAAACGACTAGCAATCAAAGGCTCCTCTGTTATGTCAGTATAGAAAGACACAAGTTGAGGGTAGTCCTCCGTTAACGATGCAACTTTGCTAAACATTACATTGCAAACTCCACAATCGGGAGCCTTAACATAGAATAGGCAGAGACGGTTTCTATTGATAACGAGCTCTATATCATTGATATTCGTTTGATGATTCATCTATTTTCTATCTTTATATGTTTGTCTACATTTGTTTTCACTTCATGGCCATGGTTTAGCTAATCACCTACTGTTCATTAGCCAATTCAAACAGTTACTACAAAGATAGTTGTTTATACTGATTTCCACCTTCATTTGATTGACCTTAATAGCATTCATTATCACATAATGATGAAATACCAAACAAAGTAAGTATATTTGCAGCAATGTATTCAAAACCAACAATGCTGACAGCACCTGTACTTTCTAAATCTAAATGCAAAACGTCTATCTGTTTTCCATAGGTTCTAATCTATGAAAAACGAATGAATCGTTGCACTTCAATTTTGAAAGGACGCCCTTAGTAAATTCGACAACTCCACAGAAGCAATTTCAAAACTCCAATTAAATGGAGCAATGACTGATGCATTTTGGCGTGCAGAATTTGAAATGGATAAGATTAGGTCTTCTGTCTCATTTCCTTATGCCAATTGGGGTGGGGCTAAAAATATAGAAGTTGTGACAAGAAAGTTATCCGAAATATGGGGAGGGTGGTGCTATCCAGTTCACAACTAAGAGCCAGATAAAACTCCTTAGGCTGGTAAATATCAAGACGGGAGAGGTTATAACATTCTAAGTATGCGCAAAAGAAAACTTGAAGAACGATTAGTCCAAGTGCTTCGACACGACTATGGTTTTTATAATGCTATATTTAAGTGGCAAGGGCTGCCTCCTCCATTGGACACCTCTTTCGATAGTCTTCTGCCATTTTTGAGAAGACTAGAGCAAAAAGGAATAATCAGGTTATTCACTATCGAAGGAGAACAGATGATTGAAGTCATTCGCTGTCCATAAAAGGAGGTGTGTGATATCCAAGGGCGTTCAAGTGGATCTCATGTCAAAAGCTTCCCTAATGTCGTAATTCTAACATACTAAGCATGTCTATAAAATACACGGAAATAGCCAAGATTGAGCATGTCGATGGCTTTGATTCTAAAACAGGGTACTACGCTTACTCAAAAGATGGTAAGGGATACACTTGTGTTGGAAATACATTATTGGAGTATGAAGAGACCTTTTTACTATGGGGGAAATGAAAAATGGAAAGAATTAAATGACTATTTTATTCGACATCAACTTAATGGTGAGTGGCCACCATTTAATGGCTTTATAGAATCTCATAAAGTGACACTTAAAAAAAGGAGTGGTTCTTGACAGATATGACTATAATGGAGCTTCTCAGTTAGATGGTATTCATAGAGGAAGATTTGCTTCTCCTAAAATGTCAGGTGGTACTAGGCTTCCTTTTCAAAATCGAGCCTTAAGAGGCAATGAATCTAATTATATTGAATTCTATGAATTAGTCGTTCTCGAAGATTTTTCTGTAGAAATGGGACCGGCAATCCCTTGGATTAATCAGCTAGGGAAAGGTATCCAAATTCTATTTCCAAAAGACATCGAAGAGTTAATCAGAGAGGGAAAAATGAAAATTATAAACTTAGTAAGACGAAATGATTCAAGTGACGATAAATGATAAATATATTTTGAAGCCATACCAATCACAGCCTTTGCACAAAGAAGATTTTATATCTCTGAGGTTTGATGATATCGTAGAACGCATATATGTTTACAAAGAAAAATAAATCAGAGACTTTATATCCTTTGGATTGACCTACCCTAATGATAAAGGAATTTCATTAGAGGAAATTGAATCTATAGCGAAAAAATTAGGCTCATTAGAAAAGTTGGTATATCCTCAAACTGGATATATTGCCTTTCAAATAAAAACATGATGAAGTAATATCTCCATTTGTGATTTTAATGCACAAACATATCTTTTTATTTTGGACTTATCTCCGGAGACTATTCAAGAGGTCCAGAAACAAAAAAATAATGCTATTGGGAGTGCACAAGTAAAGAAAAAAAGTAATTTACACACCAAGGTAGCATCAGTATGATAAATTCATGTACAAGAGCTGGGCCTAAAAACTTTAGTTGTTCTACTTGTAATACAAAGACTGTTGGTTAATAGTGTAAAATGAAGAAAGGCAATCAATCTAACAGATAATTCGTCTCCAACCTCTCGATGAGTCGGAGGTGTGCTCCGCGATAAGCTGAATAAGCTATTGGGAAAGGCGGAGTATTCCGTCGATAAACCAGCAGACGCTGTTGTAAAGCCTGCTAGAATTGCCGATGAAAGGGGCGTAAGCGGTGAATCAAAGACACCTTCGCGGTCGACATCCCCTGAACTCACCGCGCTGCAAAAAGAGTCTGTTCAACGCTACCAGAACCTTGGGCTGGAACAACTTGTCTCATTTCTGGAGCACCCAGCTTATCAGCAGCTTTCGGATATTAATAAGACGAAGTTTTTAAAGAAACTTCGAGGATTTGAGGACAACGTTCTTCGCGAACTGGACGCCGATGAACAAGCGCTAAATGAATTCGTCAATTCTCTCAAGTCAGATGCCAAGAGCGAACAAGCTTGGTTCAAGAGAATGGTGGAGGGCATCCGCTTCAACAAAGGAGCGCGCCAAGTTCTATTCTTTCAATGAGGGTTTTATTTAGAAGCACCAAAGAAAGAGACAAAGGTGGCAGGAGATTCGCCGGCAAAACATAAGTATGTAAGATTGGACTCATACAACCCTCACGTAGGTGAGATTGTATCCCGTAAGTATACCCAGCTTAGTGTGATGTCAGAGGAAATTATAATACAGGGTCAATTAAACTGATATATACAATGCGACATAAGAAGATTCTTATTGTGGTATTCATGTCCTACCAGACGTTTTTCCTTGCCCTTACGTAGAGTATGTGCTATATAATGAAATGGATACTATTAATGGGAGTGTTGGTAAGAATGTGAGAGTACTATTTTCACAGGCTCCCCAGCTAGAAGGTAATGTACAAAGACAAATGGAAGAAAGTTTTTGGCGACGTGTTTCAAGAGATACATTGAAAAGTATAGTTGGTATAGTATCATCTATTATCGAGAATCAGAATCTCTTACTCCCCAATTTAAGTAAGGCGAGAAGTATCCAATCCCTAATTTCTTTGCGGGACTTGAAATAATGGAGTGGAATAATCATTCTGATGAGCTACTTGGGGATATAACAATAACGAAAGAAGATGGTGCAGAACTTTGGGAAGTATACATCAATGGACAAGAGGTACTGAGAGCTGTGTTTATAAATAACAAATTTCACGTAATAAAGAAATGGAACGAATAAAACCAACAGGAGTATATGGATATCTGGGTGGATATTTGTTAAGAATGGCGAGTAAATCAGATGTATATGTATATATTGCAGAAGATAAAAAAACTTGCAGAGGAATATGGGTTTAAAACAATAAGAAGTCCTTTCTGGAAAGATATCTTTTATGAATTAGAAGCTCCCCCAAATACTGGTATCAGAGCTTTTAAGATTTGCTCTTTTGCCAAATATCAAGGATTTGACTTATACGTAGAGAATTGTGATGATAAGATGCTTTTAGTCGCTCCTTTGAATGAAGATTCTTTTTGAAGTTTATCCAAGGAGAATTTGGCATAAGGGTTGGTATGATTCAAGAGACCCAAGATTTGAAATAAGCGCAGAAGAAGTAACCGATATTTGGGAAGAGCGCAAACCAATAGAGGGCTTCAAATTTGATGTAGAGCCTATTGTCTATCTAAAAAAAGATGGCGTATGGTTAGTAAAGCATTAAAAATAACTTTAGGGATTGCTTGATATAACATGAATAGGAATAACATCCACATTTAAGGCTTTACATGGTGAGGTGGAAAAAAGCGGCTGCAGGATCAATTAAATCTTTTAGATGAGGTCGCCGAAGACTTGGAATATCTACTTACCCATCACCTCGCCACCTTCCGTGATCAAGGCCGAGAAGAACAAATGTCTGCATTTATTTATGAGATGCTGCAGACTGAACATAAGTTCAAAGCCGGGGCAACCACGTTGGAGGTTATTCGACATCCGAGAAGTATATCTCCGCTAAGTATAGCAGGAGACTTTCGGATCTGGAACTTGAAGATTTAATCTCTCATGCAGCCGGTTCTGGGAACTTCAGATTTGATGCAAATTGGAGAGTAATGGATCCTCAAAAGCCTGGTTACATTCAAATCTTTGTTGACACCAAGAACTATTCTCGAGCTAACAATATGTTCGAGATTTAGGGTCAGTTTAAAAGCTTACCTTCGGGAAATAGATAGTTTTGATCAACTCTATATCATACAACAAGGAGGTAGAGGAGTTACGCGTGAGCAGATAATTAATAGACTTCGAAAAGAGCTCCTTAAGCCAGAGAACCTGATAGAGGTTTTTAAAATCATCAGATCAAAGCCTAACCTGAATAGAGAATTATTGGAAAATATAAAAAATGACAATGAGGCTCTTGAGAGGCTATCACTATTGATTAAAGATTCGAAGTCTGTTATATACACTCCGCTGAAAATAACAAAATAAATGATACGAATAAACAAGATTTCAAACGTCGACTTCTTTAAGCTGGTCGAGGGGAAGGCGTACTATACCACAGATGGCTCTAAACCATTCTGGATGGCCTTGTATTCCGAAGAGAAACTATTAGTTCCTGACAAGGTTTGTCTGACTCAGTTCTTTCCATTAGGTGATACGATCCTTTTCGCAAAATGGCAAGAACCTTACACCTATGAGCTTAATCTGAAAACAGGAGTTGAGCGAGTCGTCAGAGACGAAATCATCCAAGATGTATCAGAACAATACATTAACTATCGTAACTCTGAGCAGAAAACAAACTCCTACGTTAACCGTGCATCAGGTGCGCGTTATGTTTTGCCTTATATTCTGTGCGAATATCTGCCAGATGGTGGAATTGCTGAAAATAACACAGAGATCTTTAGAGTTGACTGGAATGGCAATATCCTCTGGTCATTTCCTTTTGTAGATCTTGGTGAAGATCATATCTACACGCCGGGAGAAGTAGATCGCATCGTCAAAATACTAGGTATTGTTGGTGGCTTGCTTTGGTTCTCCACTCAGTTTGGCCGTTTAGTTGCTCTTGATGTAGCTACAGGGAAGGTGGCGTACCGGTTTTCCGGCAATCCTGCAGATCAGGACAAAGTAGAATACACTCAAGTTGCAGGACTTGGTGATTGTTTCTTTCGGGAGGCTGATAGCTCTATTGTTTGCATTAGTTACTTGGGATTTCAGGTTTTTGATGGCACTACGGGTGACCTAGCAGAGAGTTGTGTCTTTTTAGAGGAAGATCCCGATGGTATCGGTAGGTTTGATTATTTCTACGCTCCCAATCTTCAGGGGGATTACTTTACCTTTCTAGCGGAAATGAAAACTGATTGGTACGGCATAGGCCGAGTGGGCATCTTTGATTTGAAAGCTCGCAAGCTACGATGGACGGAGGAAATAATTCCCCTTGAGGAAAGAAAGGCAACCGGTAATCACTTGGTCACATCTCAACCGCTCTATATGTCTGGAGATAAGCTGTACATTAGAGATCTACAAGATACCCTACATATCTTCCAAAAAGAGTAGATGAAGGAGACTGTTCGCTATATCTCTGATTTAAGTTTCTATATTCATCTATCAATTCCATATGCTTCGTATTAGCAATAATGCTGTTCTTCTCCTCCTGCCTTAAAGAGACCACTATTCCCATATCCTCTTCCTTCTCTATTGAGGTGGCGGAGGACAAGACCTCTTCTGTGGTTGTTCAGTTGAAGAATGAGAGCTACGGAGCGGATGAGCATGAGTGGTTCTTTGAGTTCGGTTCGCCAAGTTATTAACTAAGATTCTACCGTTTCAATGAGGTTTTATTTAGAAGCACCGAAGAAAGAGACAAAGGTGGCAGGAGATTCACCGGCTAAACACAAGTATGTAAGATTGGCCTCATACAACCCTCACGTAGGTGAGATTGTATCCCGTAAGTATACCCAGCTGAGTGAGGTGTCGGAAGAAAATATAATACAAGGTCAATTAAACTGATATATACAATGCAACACAAGAAGATTTTTATTGGACTGGCATTTCTCTGTTTCATCGTGATGGGCGTAATCTTTCACTTTAGAAGAGATATTGTTGTCGCACCAATAAGGTGTGATATTTTAGAGGCTGATACTACTTTCTCGGATTCAAGAATAAAATCAGTATACCACATAGTGTTGGTGGATAATGCTCCATATCTGGAACAAAATATAAGGCAATGCTTAGAGACGTATTTTTGGAAGAATGTGTGTCTGGATTCTTTGGAGCGATATGAATTCTATCAAATCAGTTTTTATAGAAAAACCAAGTATTTGACTCTGAACTTTAAAGTGGGTGGGCAATATAATCCTGTATATAGTCATTGGGATAATACAATGGATTGGGGAAATCACTATGAAGATAAATTAGGAGAAGTAAGCTACTACAGACGTACAGATGGAAGCGTCTGCTATATTGTCTTTATCTATGATTCTGGTTGGGGCATTCGTATGTTTGTAGACGCTTCAAAATCTGAAATGTATAGTGAAGATTGTAAGAATGCGAAAAGTCTTTATAGATTAAAGATGAGAGAGCTTAAAATCGTTGATAATCAAAAATAGAAGTATTCTCCTTAGAAAAACAATGCGGATGAGTATGAGTGGACTTCGCGCTTCCTGACCTACCGCAGTATACATACCCTCCTGCTACGGGGAAATTTATGGAAAGTAGAATTTTAGAGAGATGAAGTCAAGTGACAAAGAACTGTTCATCTCCTTTTGGGGAAGTAAATATCAAATGATGAGAGAAGGAGTGATAGAACGATATTTGAGTTATAATGTATCAAAAGAAGAGGAGATGACCTGGATAGAGGAATTGTTGCAATCGCTATACATTCGTCTTCAACGCAATATCAATGATTTAAACGCTTTACACCAGATGACATACTTAATCGAGTGTCATGGTATGGTAGAGCATGCAATAACAAACAACTATGGGAAGAAACCTGATACAAGAAATACCTATACAGGGAAGTCCAAGGATGGAATGTTACAATCATTTTCTTTAAGAGGAAGGCAAGATAAGTTCGTATGATCCGATATTAACAGAGTGATTATGCATTATTCTTTTCAAGAAAACAGTCTATATGGATGGTGATGGTAGAAAAATAGCTATCCATCAGTTGTTATAGAGAATCCAGAAAAGTATGGAAGCTTCTTTCAGGATGAAATCGTTCATCTATCTTTAGATTACGTTGAAGAGATTGTCAGAGAGATTGAAGCGGTTCTGAATGGCGAAGTCTACTTTTATGAAGGGTTTGTCTTTGAGGTGTATATGATAGAGTGTGATAGAGAAAAAGCGGTAGTTAAGAATGTCCACGAAGACGACCGGGTAGAAGCTGTTATCCCTATCGAAGAGGTTTTATGAACTGATGCGAGATTGGCGAGATTTTTCAACGAGAGTATTATCATAACCATACTTCGCTATAGAAATAGAGGGTTTCGGTGAAAAGCTCAAAGGACAGATGTTTCTAGAAGTGCCTGTGCATGGTTTATCTTGCTGCATAAAAGAGGATATATTCCTTTTTATCATGTACTTTCAAAATCAAAGTGCA
>BNJS01002821.1_pt1 | contig 143714 bp, 164 predicted proteins | sample 8540461 | NCBI WGS metagenome assembly BNJS01 (sample SAMD00202454, study PRJDB9452) | human saliva metagenome | isolation source: human saliva | place: Japan | reverse complement strand
TAATCTTTTTAGAACTTTTGTACTTGTTTCAACTAGGAATTACATTTTTACTTCTAAAACGATTATCAATAAAACATAGATTTTATCTAGTGTTTGTTAATTCAATAAACAGTCGCTTCTGAACGACTGTATAGCTATTATAGTACAAAGACCCGAGAGGCGCAAACCTCAATTTTAAAATTTTGCAAACTTTTTCTCACTCAGCTTATATGGTATATCTAGATACTTTATATACCATATACAGTAGTTAATCACATATATATAATCAGCTTTAACTCTATTAATCTCATCAGTATAACTACTTAACTTTTATCATGGTTTATTTCTTTTATCTTAGCTTATAACTTATCTATCTTCGTTTAATATCACATAATACTAAACTCAACTACATAGTTAGCAGTATTTAGAGAATTCTAATAAACTGATAGACTTCAGATAGCCTAACTTTAAATATCTTAACCAAAGATAGCCTTACCATAGATAGGTTAACACTAAAAACACTTATTGGGTTATAGGACAAAAAGCGTGTGACTAATCCCATTGTTGGAAAATCTGTAGACATATGTAGCTCATTCCAAACAGGAGCATCACCCCATTGAGGGATTGAACGATCTATTTGGCAATAATCAGATAACCGTTTGTAGATAGCAGCAATCGATTCATCTGTAGGCATACAATCTAATATATATCTGAATAGAAAGCGTCTGGTGGAGTGCATATAGCACTCACCCAATAGGACCGCTTTTAGTCTTCTTTTCAAGTGAAAGACCCTATGAGCCCGTAACATACTTCTTAGTTGAGCATTTACTCCACCTTCAATAGTGATTATTTGTTGTAGGGTATTGAAGAACAAAACATTCCAAAAAGTAAATAAAGTTTGTTGCCTAACAGACGCCATAATGATGATTCAGTTTTGGCAAACGCTCATGTAGAGCGTTTGTTTCGAATCTATCAATCGTCATTTCTCGTAAAAATCAGAATATGTCATTCGCCACGCTGAAAGCCTCACTAATCCATATAAAGGCCTCGATCCATTGTTTTCTCACATTAAATAAAGCTTTGCAAGACTATAAAGGTCCTTCCCAGCTAACGTTTTAGGTCTACTTGTCGTATATCGTCTAACCTGACAAAAATGTGAAACAGGCATCTTTGGTGACTGCTATGATACTAAACTTTTACGTAATGTTTAGGGCAAAACCATTAGCACCATCAGACACAACGACTTTAGGTTCGGCAATCCGTTCCACAACACTGCTGCCTCTAGCATGCTCATAACGACAGACATACCATCCTAGAACATGAGTATCATTGCAACAAATCAACACACATAAATTCCTAGCTAAGTAAATTCCATCAAGATATACCACATCATGTACTTCTTCCACTTTTGCAGTACAGCTATGGGACCAAAAATTTAGCGGTTTTACGCCTGAATGTACGACCTTTACCGCATATCAGCTTGAATATTGGTGCTGAATAACCAATCTAAGAATAGGTTAACTCTTTTACTTAAATTATTAATTTTTAATGGTAAATGCTAATTACAATGTTTGCAAACTAACGCTGAGAACTAGATTTTGAAACACCGTGTTTATTACATGTTTCTATTACAATCAGGATATTTTATTTGTCGACAAACCTTTCCCTCCATATTTGTTTATATAGGAAGATATAACCTCATTTTAGCAGTAATTACAAGGGGTGATTGACGTTTTCACCCACACTTTTGTCCACCCTCAAACTCCTCCAGAAAGATTAAACCCTTTATAACACTAGTAAATATCTAGTGTTATAAGGGTTTTCACACACACACTGTCCTATAAGCCCACTTAGATAGTTTAGGTAACTTATTACTTAATGATTTTTATATATATGATATCTTAATGCTTTAGATAGCCTATATTTACATAAAGCATATTATCACTCTTTTAAATAACCTTAAATAGTATATATAGAATCACAAACCACCTCTTAGAACGTGGTGGCTTTGGTTTGACCCTATAAGGGTCTTTCTAGTGGTACTTCTCAAAGAGGGCATTGAAACGATCTGACAGCCAACCCTATTAACATCATGGCTGCCCCCTACTCAGCTTTTATTTTGCCTATTTACTGGCTCACCCGTAAACGGCCAGTATTCTTTTAAAGTTTAATGTATCTTGCGCCATCCTCTAGTTGATTACGAATATACCTTTTATCGCTCCTCCATATCGTCCCTACCGTATCCACATAATATCTCTACACCAGAAATGTCTATTTCCATACTTATATTTTAAATCTAGTGTTTATCGAATATCATGAGGCTACTTTTTACTTTTTAAACATCCCATAAAACCTCGATACGCTTTAAATGTGGTGGTATAGTTACTAGTATATGAATACTATCCGACAGCATTCCGCTTCTATTATCTCTACATTTTTCTCACATAAATCTCGTAAGATTTTACTCTACATCAGCTTTTATCCGACCATAAAATTATTTGTCTTCTATACTTTGGAGCAAAAACAATATGATATTTACATTCCATTTACTATGTGATAAGCTTTTTACGTCATTCATTGACATTGAACCTCCTATGTTGAAATGTTGTGGTTGCTAGACCAACTTCATTCTATCACTAGGAGGTTCTTTTCCTTCTAAGATTTTTACCGACCCCAGTTTAACTGGGGTTTAGCTGCCCTATTCGGCGTAGATCGAAAACAACGCCATCCAAAGCGATGGCGTTGTTCAATAAGGATTTGTGTCCCTGGTCGGGGGTCCAGAGTATATGCTAGATACTCATAAACCCTTTTATAAGTACTATTGTGTTTTGTAGATATACGAACATATGGCGGATATATCCGTATACCATGTATTAGAGATCAACCAAGCCTTTAAGATGAGAGAGAATAGCAAGGCTTTTGAAATCTATATCAATATAGATCAATTATTGTTGAAACTGCGCTACGCAAGTCAACTTTATTGTAGTCACATGCACCATTGGTTCGTTAATTGCTTTGAAGGTCACGATGCGTCATCAGCATGGCAGCTGGTTTCTTCGCCTCGCTTTGTTTTTAATCGGTTTGTTTAGCAGCGAACCAAATTGTTTCGTTCATGTAGTGACGAAGTTCTTCGTTAGATACATGTTCTGCTCTTGAGCAAGGATATCCAAGATTGCATCTTTCTATCGTTGTGCTTCGTCGTCAAATCAGTAGGACCGCCAACTTGTTTTTGATGTTGTACAACTTCGTTAATACGATTACCATACCGCGCAATACATTGTAAACTATAGCTATTTACGATAGCTTCATCTTTTCTGTTGTATTTAGGTGTTTCAAAAGTATCTGTATTCTGTTTTTGTGGTGGTTTTCACCGTTCCAGTTCAAAGCTGTTTTAGCTCATGTACGCGACCAAGAGCGAGTACGGAAGTAATCAGCATAGTTAAGTTTATCTTTGAATGTAACCAGATTTTGTCTGTTTTAGTTAATCTGTCATGATTGTCGCGTTTAGCTTCTGCTACAGTTGATGTTCAGTATTTTCCCATGCTCACTGCAATCATGAAGGATTGTACTACTTGTGGGCCAGCCACAGGTAATCATACAACATTGCTCAAACCAAAAGTGGATGCAGGCTCAAGTGACTCAATTATCATCGTATGTTGCGCGCTTGCTGCGTGACCAGTGATGATGCTGCGCCATTAAAAGTGCCGCGAAAGCAAGTATTAGATTTTTCACATCTATTCCTCTTTTCATAGTGAATTAATGTGCTGGTTCAGGGCCCTGAAGGAACCCATACCCAGTTGTATCCATCACCTAGGATTAGATTCAGTTTTTGAAAGTTTTCGAAAGTGTAACTAATTATATACCCATTTTCGATCAGCCATTGAGTTTTCTGTATACTTCTACTTCACTTGTAGACCAGCGTTTTGAGCTTTTAATTTGTTCGTTTTCATATTTCAAGTCACGACTATCACCTTTTAATCCGCAGTTTGAGCCATACTGGCTGCCATTTCAGTTTGTATCATGTATGCAGAGCTGATGGTACTTTGCGGTAGAGGATCTGCCATAGCAGCTGCTTCAGCATCTTTTGTTACCAACTTTCAAGTTACACCGCAAGGTTTGGCCATCATGTGGCTAGGAACCGCCAGCCTGTGATAAGCCGCTGCGGAACATTGTGGACCTGTTTTTGTAATGAGCTACGCCCACTGCAATCGCGGAGTTTCCACGGTAGTTACCGTAACCAGCCATGATTTGAGTTGGTTCCACTTTATCATATTGCATAGGTTTCAGCCGCGGACAATGCTGCACCTGAGTACCTACACGACCCACCCTTCGTTCAACTGATCAACGCGAGGGTCAACTGCGCCTTTTACGGAAAGGTCGTAGTTTAAGCTGCCATCAGCAGTTTCAGCTTTTCTTCAATACTATGGATTGCTCATCAGATGTCAATGTAGTACGGAATCTTTCAACTGTTTTAACGTTTTCACTGCATCGTTATCATCAGTGCCATGCTGAACATTAGTAACTTTATTGCCACCCATGTTGAGGCTGCCACCAGTGATATTTACAGTGTCTCCACCGAAGGATAAATTTCTGGACCATTGGAGTTGTTAGAAATGGAAGTGATGTTAGTGAATGCACCCTTTCACGTCGAAGGATACTGTACCGTTGCATCAGTGTGAGCGTAGTATTTACGCCGTTAGAGAAGTCTCAAACCTCAGATAACATTACTGTTCTAGCTGCCACCATTTTCTTTTTATAAGTCACGGAAACTTTGACTGCCGTCGTTATCTGCCAGTTAACTTGGTAGTTAGTTGTATGGTTACGCATTTGGTTGAACGTCTGTTTATCGCTTTGTTGTCACCTGTTAGCAGTAACTGCTTCACGAGCTGCATCTGTAACGTCATTTTATCTGCCAGAAACTTTCGTATGTGTTGCACCATTGCACCGAATGTATCGCCAGCTTTAGGAGCTCACTTTAGCTGGATGCTCATTAGCATCAGCTTTAGCTTGTACTTTTCAGTAGAATTTTAGCTGATTCTGCATGAACAAGTTTCAATTGTCATCAGCTGCTGCATCGACCTTTTTAGCTGCAAAAGTCAGCGGAACTGCCAAGAGCTCGGTTAGTCGTCGCGGATGTCACGCTCTTATTTCATCAAGCTTTCGACTGTGCTGTCGCCAGCTACGTCACTACTTGGTCACCCTTTGAATTCTAATTTGCCGTCACCTTCTGGTTGTCAGTGATGGAAGTTGGATTTGGTTCAAATCGCCTTCTAAGCATTAACTTTGTAAGTGGTTAGCTTTTAGGAACCGTCGCAGTCACTTTAGTGTTTTGACTGGTCAACAAGGTTAGTCTTTAGCTGCTTTCAATCGACGTGTACGCGAACCGCACTAGACGTATCGTCATACCTGTTCCCAACGTTAGTAATTTCCAGCTATTACACAGCATTGATGCCGTCTTTGGTTACGCGATGGCCTGCTGCTGATTACCAAGCCACCACTGCTTTTATCTAGTATCGCCAATTGTTACGCAAACCTCTATTACGGAAGCATTCACATTGGTTGTTCAATGTATATTCTACTTTAGCACCAAGAAGCGCCGCCAGTTTGTTCTTTTACAGTGAGTGTTTTTACCACCGGAGAATTCAGATAAGCCTACCATCTGTACTCTTTCTTTAGCTACGCCGTTTCAGAATCAGCAGTAGCTTACCAGAAGATTTAACGTTGAAGCTGTTCATTGTACCAAGGCTTACCAGCACAAGCATCATTGTCATTTCACCATTAGCAGATTTGGATACTCGTGATACCGTCAAACGCACTCTTTTGCACATTTACATTTTACCGTCGTTAGCCGGAAACATCCTGAGCCACTAGCTCTGATCGTCCAGATATCGTCAGTGTTAGACGGAACGTTTTGCCGCTGCAGTCAATGCGGTCTCCATCTTCTCTAATTAAGTTGTGTAGTTATCGGTGTACCGACGGATTTTAGTTTGGATGGAGCTGATGCCTTTCGATATTTTTGTGTCGCAAGAACGATTCAAAGTATCGTTACTAATCAGCAGCTACGGCGATGCTACCTGCAGCAGATTCCAAATGCTCTGCTCTCTCAGCAACGCTCTTCACCTTTAACTTTAACTGTGGAGTTAAGTCACTTTTGCTCACAACGCTTGCTGTTACCAGTGAATTTCAAGCCGTCAACAGGAAAGTAGCAATCTCGTGTTTGTCTTTTGTATGCTATCTCGTCAAACAATACGAGTCAGTACCAGTTAGTACCGCCTTTTACCGTCTACGCCGTCTTGACCGCTAGCAACTTTTGAGCAAGACCATCTTTACTGTCTTTAATATCTGCCGATAGAGCCGTTCACTGCTGATTGGCAACAGCAGAACTGTCTTTTTACTTCGTTTGTTCGCGATTCTTACCGTCACACCGGTTTACCGTCTTACCATCATTACCAACTTTGATATCGCCGGACAACGCATAGTTGTACGATCATGCAGTTACTTTATCATCAACGATTTGTTCAATAGTTGCTTTTTACCTGCACCGAAGTTTGCGAAATAGCCAGTTTTACGGGATTGTAGATTTGTGTTCGCCTACTGTGTTGTTACTGCTAGTAACGCCTACCTTTCCAACTGGAGTTGTTGATTGTATCTACATAGTTTTAATTGGTTATGATACTCATCTTACCATCTACGCCCCAAGGTTTGCTGTCAACGTTATCTTCACTTTACCAAGTGTTATGCCGTACTAATAAACAATTGCCTAGCATCAACGGAAGCTTTATGTAGTTACCGCCAACGAAGTTCGCCTTCAGAGTTAAATTTAATCTTTTGTTTAGCACCGCCGTTAGCTGTGTAGTTAAGTTCAGCATCGCCAAGGTTGTTGTTGCTTTTATCACTGGGGAAGGTTTTAAGAATCATCAGCGCCAATTGTTTTATCAACTGTTGCCGTTGTCACCAGCTTTAAATCTCTCGTCTTAGCGGGATTTCAATTGTTTTTACGTTAACTGCGCCAGTGTCATTTACGCCAGCTTTCACGTTATAGTGATGTTCAAGTCACCAGCATTGATGCCACCTTTGGCAATGGATGGACCATTGTTGATTTCAAATGCCCAAGCGCATCTTAGTATCGCCAATGTTAAGCAACCGCCGAGCCGTTGATGCCTTTGACCAATTGAACTTTCTTAACTCTGCCAATTCATGCTGTCTACGCCGATGTTGTTTTGGTCAATCGAGTGCTACCTGCACCGCCAGTGATATCCAATGTTTGGTCTAATTTCTTAAGCGATAACTTTAGTGGAGTCAGTTTATTCATTGTCGCATATTTCGCGCCGTCGTCAGTAGTTGCCACTTCAGGTTGCATGTTGTTTTGGTCTTCGTACATGATACGAGCTCATGCCGTCTTGCTGGTTTTTACTGCTCACCGTCTTGACTGTTAGCGCCTTTTAATAGTAAGAGACCACCATCTTGCTGTCTTTGTATTTACTGAGGCCTGATGGAACCATTTCCTCACCATGATTATAACAGTGAACCATTTTACCTGTTTTACGCCGATTCACCATCAACACCTGTCTTACCTATCTTTACCGTCATTACCAGTTCCTGATGTTACTAGAGCGATATGTAGTGTTTATTCACTCAGTTGCATTATCGATTTTTGAGAATTACAAATTATCGCCCATGGTAGGGATGGCAGTTTTACCGCTGCTCATCAAGCTGTTACAGCGTGGTTACCAACTATACTGCCTCTATCTGTGAGTATGAGTAGCCATCTTGACTGGATTCACAAACCAGACAAGTCACTTTCTAAGATTGTACCAGCTTGGTTAGCACTATTGCCATCGTTGTATTTCAATGAACGGATTTGTCTGCTGCATCAGGAGTGGGGATGTAGAGCTTCACCCAACATCAGATTTAGCTGGTGCAATGTGTAAGCCGCCAGTCGAGAAATACGAGTTGCTGCCCACAATGTTACTGCGTTACTGATCACATCGCCGCCAGATTCATAAGGTTAGGTGATGCTGTTACAATTATGTTCATGCTACGCCATCGAACGGAATTCGTTAATGCCAATTGCCTGTGCTGCAGGTACCATCGCTCTTAGCCGGAAGTGATGTTTTTCAAATCTTTGTTCAATTGAACTCGAGGGAGCATCAGTACCATCAGCTTTGTTGATGTTACCAGAAGCGCCTTGAAGAACGCAGAAGTTGTTTCTTTATCTACGCCTCACCCTTGAACTTTAACAAGGCTACAGTTCAATCGGTTTCTTATTACAACATCAAAGTGTTGGCTACCAGTGAATCGCCGTCACTGTAGTAGCTTACCTATGTTTGTTGTTGTTTTGCCTCAAGATAATATGGGATACTAGTACCGTTTGTACCATTTACGCCGTCTTGACCATTAGTGCCATGGATAGTAAGACCAAATTTACCATCTGCACATTGATACTATATTTCATCTTACCGTTGATTAAGTAACAGCAGAGCTGTCTTTATCACTTACGCTGATTTTGCCGTCAACGCCGTCTTTGCCATCTTTACCAATGTTACCAACTTTGATGTCGTTTGGACATGCGTATTCAACTTAGCGCCGTCTTCATATAGTTTGTTTATAATGGCTTTTTGGCTCACGTCATTTCAACTGTTTTACCATCAGTGATAGTTTTGCAGCTGTTCCAGAATCAGCAGTTGTGTTACCAGCAGCTTTCTACATTCCATGTGGATTGAGCACCGATTACATGTGTCATAAGTAACTTGCTACTGCTTGTGCTCTTTGTTGATTGTTACAGATTTATCGTTAGATGTAACTACTGCATGGAATCTTTCAACCGTTTAACGTTAACTGCACGTTATCAGCCATATAATTACAGCTTTAAAAGCATTAGTGATATTCAAGTTACTAAAGGTTGATGTTACCTGTTTTAAAGAACAGATACCTGTCGGAAATAGTTAAGCCACCGTTATTAACAACAGATCACCAAGAAGTTAAGGAAACCAGATGGAGCCAAGTTTATGCTGTTAAGGGGACGTATTTAACTACGCCATCAGCAGCCATGGTAGTTGCTGTGTTGGAACCATTAGTAAAGTTCAAACCTTTATCCAATGTAAATCTTTTAGTCGTTTGGAGCTTTATTCCCAGTTTGTATGTCAAAGGAATTTGTTTGTAGCAGCTTTGATTTCGCCACTGAACGTTACTTTGGTAAGCTGTGTTGCTGGTTTGTTTCATCTTGAACAGGTGTAACAGTGATTGTTGTTGTTATTGTTTACCTGTTTACAGTCACTGCTCACGAGCTGCATCTTTACAGCATTACGGGAAACATCACGCAGTATTTAGCATTCGCATCACCAGTTTGTTTGCCGCCACAGTGATGCGATGTTAGTGTCGCCTGCAGATTTTAACTACGCTTCAGCCGCCGATCGCCCGCTGGCAAGTTGCCCAAGCCGATTTTAGCCATGTTTTATCTACTGCATTATCATTGCCATCAATATATATTCCAATGTAACCGTTTTATCAGCGTTCACTGTGTATGTTTTGTCTGAGGCGAGCTGCCATTAGCTTGGAGATACGGTTAACGTCGCCAATATTAGCTGCAAGTATAATCACATCGCTACCAGATTTAAGGTTAGTGATGTTGTTATCGCCTATACGTCTACATTACCGCCATCGAATTCCAAATTCGTTGCCGCCAATTGTGAAAGTAGCAGGACCTTCGTTTTTACTAGTTTTGATGTTAGCCGTCACCAGCTAAACTGGTATTCAACTTCAGGCAATTGCCCTCGTTGCTAGTTTGTTTTATAGCCGAAGTTTTTACCTGGGCAAGTATTTCTAACTATCGTATTTCATCAGTGATAGTTTGCAGCCGTTTCGGAGTCAGCAGTTATAGCTACTAGTGGATTTCATATTCCATAAGCGGATTGTGCAGCACCGAGCTACATGCAAGTCATAAGTAACTTGCTGCTGTTTTCTGAAGCTTTTTATTAATCATATGGATTTATCGTTAGATGTAACTACTGTACGAGCATCTTCAATTGTTTTACGTTAACCGCATCAGTATCGTTTACGCCTGCTTGGCATTAGTACGTTCAAGTTACCAGCGTTGATACCAGCCGCAGCAACGGGATGGACCACCAGTGATAAAGCGCCACCATTGTCGATCGCTGTACGCCACAGTCAAAGAACCTGCTGAGCCGTTGATGTTTTGAGCCAATTGAACTTTCTAATCGGCCATCTACGCTGTTCACGCTGGATGTTAGATTTCAGTCAATTTTAGCTGCCGATCTCACGCACCGCCAGCGATATCCAACGTTTGGTGCAGTCTCAATTCTCAGCGATAACTTTAGTGAGCTGTCTGCACTTTGTGCATCGTCGCCAGCATATTTCATGCCCGGTTGCATCAGTAGTAGCCACTTCAGAGCTTTGTTGTTGTCTCGTTCAGAGCATGATATCGAGCTCGCGCTGTCTCGGTTGCTTTTTACCGTCAACGCTGCTCCTGACTGCTGTTAGCGCTTTAATAGTAAGACCATCTTACTGTCTTTACCGCCACTATGGAGGCCTGATGGAGCTGTCTTTACCGTCGATTGGCTAAACAGTGCAGAGCCAGTTCCTACTCGCTGGTTTACGCCGATTTTGCCGTCAACGCTGTCTTTGCCATCTTTACCGGTCGTTAACCAACTTTGACGTCGCCGGACAATGCGTGCATTCAACTTTAGCGCCGTCTTCGTTGCTAGTTTGTTTTACAGCTAAGCTCGCCTGCAGCCATTTCAACTGTTTTACTTCATCAGTGATAGTTTCGGCAGCCGCTTTCAGAACTCAGTAGCTGCCAGGTTACCATTGGTAGCAGCTTACATTCCATGTCGGGATTGAGCAGCACCCGGAGCTACATGCAAATAAGTAAGTAATCAAGGTTACCATTTTCTGTTTTGTTGGATTGTTATAGATTTAATGTTAGAAGTTGGCTTACCGTACGAGCATCTTTTTAAATTGTTTTATGCTAATTTGTATCAGTATCGTTTACGCCCGCTTTACATTAGTAATGTCTTGCTACCAGCGTTGATACTACAGTTTTAGTACGGATGCACCATTTTAATTGTTGTCACCATCGTTAACAATAGTGTCAGCCCACCTCAAGGAACCATTTTGGAGTCAAATCAATGTTGTTGGACACAATGCATATGTGTAAGTATGTTCCACCAGCTGTGCATCGATATCTTGTTTTATGTTGCTTAATGCCCAGCGTAGGAAAAGCACAGTTTTACCATTGCCAACAGTCAATAGCGTGGTTACCAACTACATTGGGTTTAGCGTCAGTAGAGAAGGAGTAACTGTCTTTGATTCGATCAGCCAGCCGGATGTCAGATTTTCGCCACTGTACTCAGATTGGTTAGCACCGTTACCATCGTTATATTTTCAATGTTACAGATTTGCTTGCTGCATCATAAGCAAGATGTAGTAGTTTCACCTTTGACGGTCAGAAGATGTTGAGCAATGCAAGCTTTGTTAATGGAAATACGAGTTACGTCGCCAATGTTAGCTGCGTTATATTCACTACATCGCCACCAGATTTAAGGTTAGGTGATGTTTTGGCCACCCATGTTGATAGACCATTAGTGATGTTGATGGAGTTAGGACCGAATTCCATTTTTGGACCATTTGTATTGAAATGAATGATGTCTACCAGCTTTCACCATAATTAGCATTTATCAACGCCATCAGCAGCTACGGAAGCTGCTGTGTTTCTACCGTTTGTAAGCCCAAACTTTATCCAATGTAACTTTGTCGTTTGTGCCATTCGTTTGTAAGTCGCTGGAATTTATGAAGCCGCTTTATCGCCATCGAACGTTACTTGGTATGTAGTGTTGCTGGATTTGCTTCTATCTTGTACAGGTGCACAGTGATAGGTTGTTGTTATTGTTGTATTGTTTATGGCAGTACGTTTACGAGCTGCATCTTTACGTCGTTACGAGATACGTTTACTTCAAGTTGCGCCCGCATCGCTGAAGCTTACCAGCTTTAGGCAATTTTAAGGGATGTTTTTGTTGCTAGAACTGTGCCGTCTGCTTTAGCTTGGTACTTTTCAGTAGAAGCTGCAGTAGGTTTTATGCCACACATCTACAGTATATAAGAAGCTTTTGTGCTGCCATCGCATTTTGAATTACATTGCTTGTTACTTCCCGCAGCATTTTACTCTTCTACTACAACAGTGTTATGTTCAATTTATTTTTAGCGCTGCTTGACAAGCTGGGCCACTACATTGAACCAGAAGCAGTTGTTTTTCTTATACCAGAATTTCACCCATTGCGCAATTTACAACGCTGGAAGTTCGCCGCCTTTGTTTTGTTCAATTTCTAAATTCAGTAGCGCCTGTGTTACCAGTTAAACTAACTGTGTTATTGAACTTCTGTTAATAATGTTCAATTGTTCTTCAGTTGCAGCACGACCTTTAGCGCCGAGCATCCAGTTACGCGTTATAGTTAAACCAGTGATGTCACCATTTTGCATTAATAGCAACAAGGCGATTACCCGTTATGTTTACAGTTTGGTTAATACCAAATGCAATTTTGCCATCGCTAGCTTTGTTATGATGGATGTAATGTCTGCTAAATCACTTCAACGTTCATTTTGAAAGTTTTAACGCTATTTACGTCACGGTGAGAAGGCTGTGTTCTTACCGTTTTCCATGTCAGATAGCTTCTTTAGCAAGGTTTTGATGACAATTTACCACCATTGTTGATGCTGGCGATTCGTTAGCAATCCCGTGATAACAGCAGTTTCGTTAGAAACGTCTTGTTGTTACCATCAACGTATGTCAATACATTTGCCGTTGTTATCGACTGCGTATTCCACGCGGTTTGATGTGACCACACGTTCATCCAAGCACGAACTTGCTCTCAGCTGGCTGAACATTAACTGCAGCATCATTATCGTTTACCGCCAGCTTTCGTGCGTACTAGTTCAAACCACCAGCATTGACGTACCTGCCTTTGAGTAATGGATGGACCACCGTTAATGGTCAGACCATTACCAGTACATGTGAGTGTCACCCAATTTGTGCATGTAGACCCATCTGGCGTCAAATCGATGTCTTTATTCAATGCAAAATTCAACAGCTGCATTACCATTATTATTGTAGTTTGTTTAATAGTCATCGCGTTTTTGCCGGCTTGTATCGACATGTCCACAGCTGCACCGTCACTGGATTTCTTGAACGCCAGCAGAACCCTTGTGCCACTTCACCTTCTGTATGCCAGTGCCGATTCTCACGTTGAAAAGAAACGCATGCCGCCAGTTTTCAAACCGCTCAAGTCGATAAACAGCCTTGTACCCCATTTTGCTAGCTCTGCCATTACCATCTTGGTAAGTTAATGTAGTACCTATACTAGATTGCCTCGATGCGTTCGAGCCACGTTGTTGGCGGCGCCCTGCTGTGAGGAGCTTTACATGCCAGGATCATTAGCTTTGGTGATGACCGAGTTACGCTTCGCCAATATTAGCTGGCGTTGTTGATTGTGTCGCCACCAGATTTAGTTGGTGATGTATTGTTACCACCAAGTATCCAGTTACCACCGAAGTGATGCTGATGTTATTAGGACCAAAGTTCATTGCTAGGACCACCATTATTAGTGATGTGGATGTAATTTCTTTCAAGATCGCTTTATTCGAGGAATATGTGTATATGCTTTGTTTGGTACCAAGAGAGCGTTTCAATATCTTGTTTAACCGTTAGCCCTTACCAGCTGCGCAGTTAACTGCAGTACCGCTTTGAACTTTTTGTGGGTGCTGCTTCACCGTCAAGTTTCATCACCGTTAGCTGTAGCGTCGGTTAAGAAAATCACATTTAGCAGCAGTGCCAGCGCATTGATTGTGTAAGCAGTTTCCTGCTACACATCTACAGGTCATCAACAGTACCGTTTTTACCAGCTTTCATGCATGCCTTTGCCGAATGTGCCTACACAGTGATTTTGGAGTCTTTCGCACCGTCATGAGCACGCCAGCGGTAGAATGCCCGACACCAGCCACCGATTGCGTTTAATTTACTGCGCCATCGGTTAAGTAGTCACCTTACCGCGTTACCGGTTAAGGCGCAGCGCCAACGTTTTTCGCGAGCCGGTCGTTAACAGCTGCTGCATTCGTCACGGTACCTGCAGCTGAGACCGCCACTGACCGAGTCATGATGACCATTGCCCGATGGATACGGCAGCTGCAGTAGCTGTTTCGTGCGTTACCAGTCAGTAGCGCATAGTTTACGTTCGCATGAGGATCGTGGCGGATATGGGTTGTAGCCTGCAGTACACCTGTACTGTCAGTTGTGACAGAAGAGGAACCAAGAGCTACACCATTAGCGATAATAGCTTCTGCGTAGCGTCACGCAGCTGTAGCTTCATCATTTTGCTTTAGATGTGCGACCTAATGCAACGCCACATTTGCCACTCCGCATCGAGCCGGGACCTTCAGCGATAGCAGATCTTCGCCAGTTGCCCGAGATTGCGCCTGCCAACAGCAATCGAGTTTACACCATTGTAGCCATAACTTTTGGAGAACCTTCACCGCGACCACCGATAGCAATGCGAGTTGTTGCCAGCTGCTTCCAGCACCGGGCACCGATTACAGCAGCACCAGAGCGGCCTTTAGCTCGGTTTCACGACCGATAGCAATTGTATCTGAAATGATGGTGGCAACGTTGTCACTGACCGATAGCGAGTTTGAGAAAGTTTTCACCACGAGAAGTTCTACTGAAAAGTGGTACCACCATTTGTGGAGTCTACTGTTAAGTTGTTGCCTGCACCGAAGGAAAAGTACTTCACCGCGAATAGTACTGCATCATTAGCTCGACCAACGTGCCTGTGCCAGCTACGTGGGATGTAGTCTACGAGATCAACGAGCTGGAATTAGACACCCAAAGCCGCATTGCTGTAGAACCTGCGCTGGCGTCAGAGTAGTCACGCGCTTGTTTAGGTGCTGTTTGATTAAGAAACCTTTTGTATAGTTTTGAGTTTATTACTCAGTTACCAGCAGCAACAACGCTTAGATGCTGTGCGTAGCACGTATTTTTATTACCTAATGCCACAGTAGCACCAGCTGCGTGCTTCGTTACCGGCACCGATCGCTGTAGCTGCACCACTACCAGCATGTAGTTTCTCGTGCACCAACCGGCTAAGCTTTCGAGTTTACCATAATGTGCTTGGTTGTACATTGCACTTTCAAGAGCTGTAGTACCTTCTTCGCTATCGGTTGTATTTTTGGTGACACTGCAACGATGGAGTTAACACCAACACTATTATTTGGTCACAGCGTTGGCCGAGATATCGGATACGAGCTGTTTGTGTTGTGTTACACCACCATCACGGACTTCTACATGAACGCTTTCATGCAGAGTGTTGCTATATGAGCGCCTGTACCCAGCAAGTGCCAAACCAGCTAATACGCTTAGCTAGCACTTCTTTGCCCGTTATTATGTTACGCAGTTTCGAACCACTAGCAGCAACCCTTTAGATTTGCTATAAACGACTTTGCAGACTTTTATTCATAGAAACTATCGGAACTTTTCTCTCTTATCAAAGAAAACACTAAATGCCTGTATTTATACACTTTCTTTATCTTCATGAGTGTGTTTATGACACACGTTCACATACTCTTCATTAAGATATTTGCTTATATAATACCACTTTATAAACTAAATGTAAATAGAGTACTTGAAAGCCGTTATTTTAGGGTGTATAAATAAATAAGTTTGAGTTTGTTTTATACGTGGAGATTAGGCGTCCACTACTACCTATAAATACCGCTACTTATAATATAGTTATTATATGTAAATATAATTCATTTATGTAAAACACAACACTATTCAAAGTGCATTATCGGTTTATATTATCGTTAAATTCTGTAGAGACAACAACTATGATTTTCTATGATTATATTTTATAAATAATATAAACTCGAGATAATCAATAATTCCGTATGTAAGTGTAATCGAGATCACTTACTCAAGCCTCAAATAAAAATAAACAAAAAGTTAGAGATAGCACGATTCTGTTTTATATTTCCCGTTTATAGGACTGTGACTCAGAACACGACACCGCACATTCTGTTACACCAGCCTCTTTGAGCATATCTAAATGAATTTTGCAGATTCAAGAGCTATTAGCATCAGTCTCCATTACACACTGCTCATACGCCATCGCATGGATGTGCCAGCCTCGGCATATGACTGTGTGCTCCTAGATCCGTTCTTACGGTACATCAAAGTCACTTTATATATCCAACATATACGTATATGACGCTGTTGTTATTATTTTTACAGAGGTTCCATCTTGCACGCATCTAGGACTTCTTGGGAGGGGTACACATTTGGCCTAAGGAAATGTGAATGGCGGTAAAACTATTGAATCGCAAGCACGCAAGTCTGGCTTTTTAACTTCTAACCGGTTAGCTGGACGATTAATAGCTTCTCGAGAGGTTTACTACGTGCCTGCACTCTTGAACTGTAGGTTCTTCACTTGCTTTTATGCAGTTTGTCGGTGCAGCGAACCAAATTGTTCTACATCTCGTAGGGACAGTGACAGTTCTTCTGTTAGATAACTGTTCTTGGTCTTGTGCCACAGTCCAAAATAGCATCTTCATCGTAACGTGCTTTCGTCGTCGGTCAGTGGGACCGCCAGCTGCTCTGTTTTGATGACTATCGTTACGATACTGTCATGCCACGCCAGTACATCTGTAACCACTTCAGCGGCTAATAATTCGGAAGCTTCGTCTTTTCATTGTGTTTAAGGCATTTCGAAATGTCTTCGTATTCATCATATTACGGTTTTCACCATTCGTTCAAGAGCACTTGCTCTTGACCGTGTGCCACGACCGATGGAATCGTGCACGGAAAGTAGTCCCGGCATAGTTGTGTTTGTCAGAATGGTAAACTCAGTCGGCTTGTCGTGGCTGTTCATGGTTTTCGCACGACTTTTAGCTTTTGCGAGTGTTGATTTTCCACACTTTTGCCAAGCTTTGCTACGTAGTCGCCGAGTAGTGAGACACCGATCGTGGACTCAGCCACCGGAACCAATAACACCATCGCCGCAATGCTGGGCAGTGCAGGATTAGGTGAGATCAAAGTATCGCTCCATGTTGGAGCGGATGTGCGTACCTACAGCGCCTGTGCGAAATAACGAGAGCCGCTGCACAAAGCACGTAAATGTGGATTTACCGCAAATTTCTGCTGTTCTCTCTTTCTATCGTTGGATTGTGGTGAGTGTCTTTCACACCTAGTTTTACATTCATGTCTGAAAAGCAACAAGCTTTCACAAATATGATGGAGAGGATACGCGCCATGCCTAGGTAGCGCATATCATCTATCATGTATTTCAGTCGTGCACTCACAAAATGATTACAGACCAGTTTTGCCATCCATAGCGCACAAATTTCGAGCTTTCAGTTTGTTCGTTGTTTTCGGCTTTCAAAACTAGAACCACTTCTGCTTTTAATCCGGCGTTTTGTGCTTTCCAGCAGTTTACGCCAGCTTTCTTTGCGGCCATTGCATAAGCAGAGCTGATTAGGCCGCTGCGGTAACGACGCCACAGCAGCTTTCGCGAACACGCTGCCAACTTTCCAGAGATTACACCACAGCATTCGCCATCGTAGCGGCGGAACCACCAGCCCGAGATACGCCAGCATGCATCAATGTGGACTCATTTTTGTAGTGAGCAGCATTGCAATTGCGGAGTTACTACGGTAGTTACCATAACCAGCCATGATTTGAGTTGGTTTCTAACGGATCGTATTGATAGGTTTCAATGCTGCAAGAGCTGCTGCCTTGTGCACTCTATCGACCGATTTCTTCACCTAATTCATCAACTCGAGGGTACCAATGGAGGATTTACTTTCAAGTCGTAGTTCGTAGCATCGCCATTTTGAGATGGAGCGATTGTTAGCGCTGCCATCTTTGGGATGTTACAGTAGTACGCAGTCTTCATCTGTTTCGTTAACTGCATCACTGTCGTCATCAGTACCTTTACCAGGGTTGAGTAATTTTGTTACCACCCATGTTGAGGTTGACCACCAGTTACAGCACAGATCACCAGCGTTGAAGTTCAATGCAGTACCATTTTCTGTTTCATAGATTTAATACCACTAAGGTCTTATTCAATTTAACAGTTAATGTATCGTTGCCATCAGCTACCATGCTGATGTTACCAGCAGCGGATTTGAATGCAATGGATTGAGCTTCGTTACGCCTTCGCCTTTGAACTTTAACAGCGTATTCAATGCATGTTTATTTTCAGTGCTAGTGTTATTACCAGTGAATTTCAGCCATCATCCATAGTTGCCATCTTCACGTATCGACTATCTTTGCCGTCTTTACCTTTTGATAGGGGTTGCCGTCTTTTATCTTGTGGAGTGTAAAGACGATACGTTGAGATTTATCAGTGCCATTTTCTGGGGTTCACTAATGTTTGTTTACCGTCGTTAGTGGAGATATCAACAGATTTACCGTTGCTACCATCAGCACCTTTAGGACCAGTCAAGCCAATGTGACCTACGCCGTCTTTACCAGCGATGGATACAGCGTCTTTACCATCTTTACGCATGGAAACTTTACCGTCGATACCGTTAGCGCTGTCTTTGCGGAGATGGATACACCATCTTTACCAGCTACGCCATCTTTACCAGGAACGCCAATGGAGTTCAAGCCGTTAAGATCTTTATCAAGAGCTACCACAACTTTACCATCTTTAGTCATAGTTTTGATGTTGGATGCGCTGTAGTTGTCATCAGCTTTAGTACCTTCGCCTACGATTTCAAGTTTTTCACCCAAGTTTTTATGGATTTCACTATTAGCACCAGTAGATTGTGTACCGAAGTTCAAACCTTTGTTGCCGATTGCATCAGCAGTGTTTTTAAGGTCAGTAATATTTACAGCACCATTCTAGTATTGTTATCAGCTGCTGCTGCATCAATCTTATCTAGATGTGACTACCAGCTTTATCCGCGATGGAAGAACCAACGTTGTTCAATTCTCATTGGGTTTTGTTGTAGAACCATCAGCATTATTCATAGAAGCGATAACATCAGATTTAGGGACTACTGTACCTGTACCTTGTGGGTTGTCATAGAATTTATCGCCCTCTAGTAAACTTGAGCACCATCTTTGTTTAGTGTATACTACACGGAGTTTGAGCTTTGTCTACAACTGCCTCTGTATCGATCTTGATGTCATAAGCATGACCTTTAGTAGGACAGATGTGATAGTGTCTGTTACGGAGATAGAGTTATCGGAAGATTTAACAGTTGTAGCGTTATCTTCAATTGTTTAACGTTTACTGCATCTGTATCAGCTTCACCCAGCTTTTTAACGCCTGTGATTTTCTTATCGCCAGCGTTGATGCTGTCTTTCTTAACTAGATGGACCACCATTGATAGTCAAAACCATCCTTGTTAACTGTAGTATCGCCAATTTTTACGGAACCATCTTTTGTAAAGAGTCGGTCTTTAGACAATTGAACTCAATTTGCCATTGTCGTTATCTTACACCGATGTTGTTATCAGTCAATTTAGCTTTATCAGCACCACCAACGATATCTACTACGTTGTTAGATGTTTCAATAACTTTAGGGACAGTCTGACCGTCGTCACCAGCGAACTTCATGCCATCATCGTGGAGTTACTACTTCATGTTCATACTGTCTTTTATCTTGGTATACGATGCAGAGGATACTGCATCACACTATCTTTTACCGTCTACGCCAGCTTTGCCTCTTTAACAGTAATGTCTGCAGTAGCATCTTTCACGTCTTTACAGAGACCAGTTAAGCTCAATGACCAAACCATTTTTACCGGAAAATAGATACAGCACCTTTGCTGTCTTTCACCGATACGACTACTCGTCAACACCGCGACTACCATCTTTACCAGTGATGGATACACCGTCTTTACCATCAACGCCATCTTTACCTGAACCTAACTAGATTCTAAACCTTTAAGATTTTTATTAAGACCGATTTTCAAACATTAGTATTACCATCTCCATCTGTGATATTAGTTCTGATGTTGTTAGTGCTGTATTTGTCTGCAAAGTTTTCGCCAGTAGCAAGAGCCTGCTACCAGCAATAGTTACTGAAACCAAAGTTTGTTTGTCTTAGGATCGTTATTTGCATCAAATACAGACCTTTTGTCGATAAGAGCATCAGATGTTTTCTTGAGGTCAGATACGTTAACAGCACCATTTGGGTGTATTAGCATTTGCATCTTCCAATTGTTTTCAAGAATGTATCTGTAGAATCGGATTTGAATAGGAAAGAACCAACATTGTTCAACTTCATAGGAGTTGTTGTGGAATCGCCACCATTGTTCATGGATGCAATTACATCAGCAGGTTGAACTGTAGTACCAGTACCATCAGGCTTAGTATTGAATGTAACATTACCAGTAGTAGGATCTCACGATTTTGTAAAGTTTGTCGCCACTTTCTATTAGTATAAACAACTGGAGTTTGAGCATTTTCAACTACAGATTGATTATTAATAGTGATATCGTATTGGTGGACCTTTAGCTGCATCATAAGTTGTAGATGTAGGGTCGTTTTTTATCAACTACTTTTGATGGAGTTATTAAGATTCACAGTTGTCATACTTTTGTCTTTCAATTGTTTAACGTTTACTGCATCAGTATCGTTTTCTACCAGCTTTTAACATTAGCAAACTATTGCTACCACCATTGTCAAGACCCTGCTAGTCAACTTAACATCAGTTGTAGTTGTACCAGGAGTTGTAGGTGCCTTTTAATTGTCGTAACTCGCTGTTATCAACTCTTTAGTGTCGCCAATTTTTACGGAACCATCTTTTAGTAAGGTCAACGTCTTTAGACAATTGAACCTTTTCAATTTACCATTGTCATTGTTTTACGCCAATGTTGACTATCAAATCAATTTAGCTTTATCATTTGCACCACTCAACGATATCTACTATGTTGTTGAGAGATGTTTCTAATAACTTTAGTTGTATCAGTTTGACCGTCGTCACCAGCGAACTTCATGCCATCATCGTGAGTTGCTACTTCGTGTTCGTTACTGTCTTTGTCTGTATACGATACGAGTCATAGTTTCACAGGCTGATGTCAACGCCTGATACCATCTTTTACCAGTGATGCTACAGCTAGCATTTTACCATTCTTTACAGAGAGTACAGTCAAACCAATGTGACCTACGCCATCTTTACCGGAGATAGATACTGCATCTTTACTGTTCTTTACTAGTGATACCGACTTTACTGTTGTTACCATCTTGACCAGCTGTACCAGTAGGACCAGTAATAGTTACACCGTCTTTACCAGGTTGACCATCTTTTACCATTAACAACTACTTCTTGTCTAGGTTGGTTAAGTCTTTGTTCAATGCATAAGTGTAAGTATGGATTACCATTAGCACCTCGATTTCTGTTTTTGCAGTCAAGTTTTTGCCTGCACTGAAGTTTACAGTTTTACCGCTTGCTACTTCTGTTTCTGTAGAGTTACCGTCAACATTACCATCTGCATTAGTGAAGCTGTAAGCTGCTGCAGGAGCTGGGATGTTCAAGTCGGAGAAGTCACTAACTGCTTTTAGACCAGTTACTGCTTATCGTTGCCATCATTGTACTGTCAATTCAACTTGTTTAGTTGTCGCATTGTATTTGTACGCTTGAGCCGCTGCGCCTGGGTTAGTAGTTACCAGATGCTACGCCACCTTTATCTGCGATCATTACCGCCAACTCGTTGAGCTATGTGTAATTCAGAAGATTTCAACGCTTCAGCAGTATTATGAAGATCGCATGCATTAACAGCTGCATTTTGAGTATTTGTATCATTAGCCGCTGCTTTACAATTTATCTCAAGTATGTAGCAGTTTGACCTGCAGGGTACTGTTGGAGCTTTGGTTTTTAATAGCAGAACCACATGTTATTAGACGATGGAGTTACTTCACCAGTTGTATGCTACCTGTTGCATCTTGGAAGGATACAATACATACTTGCATGCGTACATCGTGTACACCAGCAGAACTCATCAAGGTTTTGTTGTATACGTGCCATCTGACGTTTAACTACTTTAGTGCCATCAGCTTTAGTGTAAACTGCTGGTGTTAGCATTTGCAGTATAAGTTTTTGACCTGTTGTGGCATCAGATGCTTCGTTTTGACGATTACATTATCGCCAGCTTTTTACAACAGTAACAAGACCAGTGATTACTTTCTTACTCATCGTTAGTGATGTTAGAAAAGGTCTTGTTTAGCAATACCAGTAATTTTAGCTTTTTCCAGCAGTATCATTACCTTCACCATCAACATAGTTCAATGTTACAGAACCATCGTTAGCTACTGCATAAGTGCTTTCAGGTTTAATATGACGTTCAGCTGCTTTTACTGCACGCAATTGGCTACCATTAACTGCACTCGGTAGATGTGTAAGTTACATCACCAGCTTTTAACATTAACAATTTTGTTACCGCCATTATCTAGATATTAGTCAACTTAACATCAGTTGTGAAGTTGTACCCAGGAGTTGTAGGTGCCTTAATTGTAATACCGTCGTTGTTTACTGTAGTATCGCCAATTGATAAGGAAACCAGCCTTAGTCAAGTCGGCATCTTTAGCCAATTGAACTTTAATTTACCATTATCGTTGTTAACACTCGATGTTGTTATCAGTCACTGCCTGTAGCACCCACCAATGATATCTACTTGTTGGTTACGTTGTTTTAGCAATTACTTTGTTAGCATTTGTTTGACCATCATCATCACCAGCAAATTTTCAAGCCATCATCCATAGTAGCTACTTCACGTTTAATTATCCGTTGCCATCAGTATCTTTCAATGGGTTGCCATCTTTTATCTTTTGGTACGTATACGATACGTTCAGATTTCACCACCATTGTTGGCTTCTGGTTTTACAAGTGTTTGTGTACCGTGATCCGTAGATATCTACGCTCTTTACCATCTGCACCTGCGTACTTTGAGGACCTGTTAAGCCGATTGTACCAACGCCATCTTTACCGGAGATAGATACTGCACTCTTTACTGTCGTCTTTACCAGAGATGCCAACCCTACCATCGATACCATTTGTACCGGGGAAACGCCGTGACAATCTGTAGCGCCTGAGGACCAACGATAGTGACGCCATCTTTTACCTGCTTTGTACCATCTTTCACCGTTAACAACAACTTTATCCAAGTTAGTTAAATCTTTTGTTCTGCTTCGTATGTATATGTATGGAGTTTTTGTTGGTAGTATCGATATCTTGTTTTACAGTCAAGTTTTTACCTGCTGCATAGTTGATTGTACCACCATTTTTCAGCAGCTGTTACCGCTGCAGGAGTTGTAGCGTCATTTCACACTGTGGCACCACCATTAGCAGTTGCACTAGCTTTGAAGCCGTAGTTGTTACCAGCTGGGATGTCTCGTCGGAGAGTCAGTAACTGCTTTAGGACCAGTTACTGCTTTGCCGTTTGCCATCATTGTATGCTCAATTCAACTTGTTTAGTTGTCGCATTGTATTTGTAGCTTGAGCCGCTGCGCCGTGCTAGTATTACCAGATGCTACGCCACCTTTATCTGCGTCAGTACCGCCAACTGTTGGAGCAATGTGTAATTCAGAAGATTTCAACGCTTCAGCAGTATTATGAAGATCAGATACATTAACAGCTGCATGAGTATTTGTATCATGTGCCGCTTTCAATTTATCCAAGTATGTAGCAGTTTGACCTGCAGGTACTGTTGGAGTTTGGTTTTTAATAGCAGAACCAATGTTATTAACGATGGAGTTACCACCAGTTGTATTACCTGTTGCATCTTGGAAGGATACAATTACATCACTTGCAGGTACATCATTACCAGCAGAACCATCAAGGTTTGTTGTATACGTGCCATCTGGACGTTTAACTACTTTAGTGCCATCAGCTTTAGTGTAAACTGCTGCTGTTACAGCATTTACAGTATAAGTTTTTTGACCTGTTGTAGCATCAGATGCTTCGTTTACGATTACATTATCGCCAGCTTTTACAACAGTACCAAGACCAGTGATTACTTTCTTACCATCATTAGTGATGTTAGAAAGGTCTTGTTTAGCAATACCAGTAATTTTAGCTTTTTCAGCAGTATCATTACCTTCACCATCAACATAGTTCAATGTTACAGAACCATCGTTAGCTACTGCATAAGTGTCAGGTTTAATATGACGTTCAGCTGCTTTTACTGCATGCAATTGGCTACCATTAACTGCATCAGTAGATGTAGAAGTTACATCACCAGCTTTAACATTAACAATTTTGTTACCGCCATTATCAAGCCATCTTTAGTCAACTTAACATCAGTTGTAGGAGTTGTACCAGGAGTTGTAGGGAGCCTTAATTGTAATACCGTCGTTGTTTACTGTAGTATCGCCAATTGATAAGGAACCAGCCTTAGTCAAGTCAACATCTTTAGCCAATTGAACTTTTAATTTACCATTATCGTTGTTAACACCGATGTTGTTATCAGTCAATGTGCCTGTAGCACCACCAATGATATCTACTTGTTGTTAAGTTGTTTAGCAATTACTTTGTTAGCATTTGTTTGACCATCATCACCAGCAAATTTCAAGCCATCATCCATAGTAGCTACTTCACGTTTAATATCGTTACCATCAGTATCTTTCAATGGGTTGCCATCTTTATCTTTTGGGTACGTATACGATACGTTCAGATTTACCACCATTGTTAGCTTCTGGTTTTACAAGTGTTTGTGTACCGCGATCTGTAGTGATATCTACGCCTTTACCATCTGCACCTGGAGACGCTTGAGGACCTGTTAGCCGATTGTACCAACGCCATCTTTACCGGAGATAGATACTGCGTCTTTACCGTCTTTTACCAGAGATCCCAACTTTACCATCGATACCATTTGTACCAGGAACGCCAGGAGCACCTGTAGCGCCTTGAGGACCAACGATAGTTACGCCATCTTTACCTGCTTGGCCATCTTTACCGTTAACAACAACTTTATCCAAGTTAGTTAAAGTCTTTGTCTAAGCTGTATGTATATGTATGAGTTTTGTTAGTAGTATCGATATCTTGTTTTACAGTCAAGTTTTTACCTGCTGCATAGTTGATTGTACCACCATTTTCAACAGCTGTTACTGCTGCAGGAGTTGTAGCGTCATTTGCCACTGTACCACCATTAGCAGTTGCATTAGCTTTGAAGCCGTAGTTGTTACCACCAGCTGGGATGTTCAAGTCGGAGAAGTCAATAACTGCTTTAGGACCAGTTACTGCTTTACCGTTGCCATCATTGTATGTCAATTCAACTTGTTTAGTTGTCGCATTGTATTTGTACGCTTGAGCCGCTGCGCCTGGGTTAGTATTACCAGATGCTACGCCACCTTTATCTGCGTCATTACCGCCAACTGTTGGAGCAATGTGTAATTCAGAAGATTTCAACGCTTCAGCAGTATTATGAAGATCAGATACATTAACAGCTGCATTTTGAGTATTTGTATCATTAGCCGCTGCTTTCAATTTATCCAAGTATGTAGCAGTTTGACCTGCAGGTACTGTTGGAGTTTGGTTTTTAATAGCAGAACCAATGTTATTAACGATGGAGTTACCACCAGTTGTATGACCTGTTGCATGCTTTGAAGGATATCAGTACATCATCTTGCCAGGTACTCATTACCAGCAGAACCATCAACGTTTTATGTGAATGTGCCATCTGGACGTTTAACTACTTTTCAGTGCCATCGAGCTTTAGTGTAAACTGCTGGTGTTACAGCATTTACAGTATGAGTGACCTGTTGTAGCATCAGATGCTTCGTTTACGATTACATTATCGCCAGCTTTTTAGCAACAGTAGCAATGACCAGTGATTACTTTCTTACCATCATTAGTGATGTTAGAAAGGTCTACGTTTAGCAATACCAGCAATCTTTAGCTTTTTCAGCAGTATCATTACCTTCACCATCAACATAGTTCAATGTTACAGAACCATCGTTAGCTACTGCATAAGTGTCAGGTTTAATATGACGTTCAGCTGCTTTTTACTGCATGCAATTGGCTGCACATTAACTGCACTCAGTAGATGTGAAGTTACATCACCAGCTTTAACATTAACAATTTTGTTACCGCCATTATCTAAGCCATCTTTAGTCAACTTAACATCAGTTGTAGTTGTACCAGGAGTTGTAGGGTGCCTTTAATTGTAATACCGTTATTGTCAACTTTAGTGTCGCCAATTTTTACGGAACCATCTTTAGTCAAATTAACGTCCTTTGTTCAAGTCGCATGACCACGCCGGTATCAGCGCCTGGCAGAAGCTGCTGTGTTGGAACCGTTAGGTGAAGTCCTTAAACCTCTTTTCTAATGTAACTGTTTGACGTTAGCACCGTTAGCTTTGTAAGTCAAAGCAACAACTTTAGCCGCTTTTGAGCACCATCGAATTTTCACTTCGTATGTAGTGTTATGGTTAGTATCATCTTTTTACAGGATTAACAGTGATAGGACGGCTTTGTATCAGCTGTGTATGTACCGCCTGTAGTTGTAGCCCACCATGGCCATTTACCGCTACTGCTTCCTACTGAGCCGCACCTTTAACTGCGTTACGGGAAACATTAATCCTGCATTGAGCATCTGAGTCACCAGAGTTTTTACCATTACCTACAGAGATGCTCAGCCAGTGTTAGTGTCACCAGCTGCAGTCAGCTTTTTAACTACACTTTCAGTAGAAGAAGCACCTGTAGCTGCTGGAGACTAGCAACAGCTACTATATAAAACTCAGTTTTATTGGTGACCAGCTGTGGCCTTTTAGTTACTGTTACATTCTTAGAATCCAGGAGCTACTTCAAAGGGTATGGTTCAATTTAGCTTTTGCGTCATCGGACAAATCAGCTACTACATCTGTACCAGAGCAGTTGTTTTGATGTATTGACCATTGTTAGCACAACCTTACACCGGAAGCTCAAACCACCGGTTTTGTTCAATTTTGAGTATCTGTATTACCAGTGTTACCTGCTAATTTAACAGTGTTATTGAAGCCATCGCTTTACTCAATTGGTCTTCAGTTGCTGCACGACCGGATACAACAGCTGGGTTAGTAATATCCCAATCTTTAGTTGTAAGCCAGTTACATATCACCTTTTACCATCTCAGGAAATAGGTTTGTCGCCGTCAACTTTTACAACTTTGTCACCTTCGAAAGTAAGTTTACCAGAATCAGCACCATTTGTGATGGAGGAGATGTCTACAAATCGCCTTCTACATTTACTTTTAGATAAGGAGTAGCTGCTTTTGCCATCGCCTTCCAACAGTAGTATTTTGCCAGCTACAAGTCGCAAAGGATCCTGTAGCTACCAGTAGCACCAGTAGAGCTTACTGTATAAAATATCATGACCATCAGTACTGCAGTTTGTAGCTACAGTGCGCCATTACCAGCTTTAACTTCGTTCCCGAAGTCTTGATCGGCTGTAGTTAACTGCATCAGTATCATCAGTACCAGGAGTCTTCGTTAGTGATTTTTGTTACCAGCGTTGATACCAGTTTTTGAGTTACAGATGGGCTCACCAGTGATGAGTCATACCACCGTTATTCATTACAGTGTCACCAATTGTTAAGGAACCGTTTTAGTCAAATCAACATCTTTGTTCAAGTTATACTTAACAACGCCATCATTACCGATTTCGCTGTTGTATTTGTACCATTGGTGAAGTCTAAACCTTTTTCCAATGTAACAGTTTTAGCATCACTGCCAGTAACTTTGTACGTCAACGGAATTTGTTTAGCTGCTTTGATACCATCGAGATGTAACAGCATAAGATGTATTGTGGTTAATGTCATCTTTAGTTGGTGTTACAGAGATAGGGATTATTTGTATCAGCTGTGTAGGTGCCACCTGTTGTTGTACCACCATTATTTTACTGTTACAGCTTCACGAGCTGCATCTTTTAACAGCGTTACGGGATACGGATACTTCTGTATGTTTGCACCACATCACCAGAAGCTTTTCACCAGTCTAGGTACAGAAACTGTCGGCAATATTTTGTCGCTGATCCACCTGTCGTAGCGGCTTTTTAACTTTTTCAGTAGAAGTTGTACCACCTGTTGCAGCAGGAGCATCAATTTTCGAATACAGTTTTACCGCCTTCAGTTTTTGATTTACAGTTACGGAAGAACCAGCTTTTAGCTTTACCAAACCATCGTAATCGAATTTAACATTTACATTAGCATCTTTACCATTTGCATCATTGGAAGATTCAGTTGTAACACGGTTACTGTCCCCTTTAATGTTCAATTGACCATTGTATGCAAGGAAATCAGCTGCTACTTTGTTAGTACCAATTGTTGCTGTATTCGTATCAGCACCAACACGAACGCCAACGTTTTTCAGTTGTGCTACGTTTACTGCATCAGTATCTTTATTACCAGCTGCTACGTTGATGATTTGACGTTTTTGCTCATCATTACCAACAGAAACGGCACCTGTTTGTGCACCTGCATCCCATTGTTCACCTAATGAGTTAACCGTCGCCTCATATGCACGGTTTCGAACTCTGTGCCATCTACAAATTTACTATTAAAGCCAACATTTTCATTATCGCTTGTTTTACGAGAAACTTCTGAACCAGCACCAAGTGCTACACCACCTTGTACCCCATTAACTTGAGCTGTTGCACCAATAGCTGTTGCATCGTACGCTCCTGTACCACTGACAGTAGCACCAAAACCAATGGCTTGAGAACGGATATTTTCAGCCAGATACATTAGCACCAGAGCCAATTGCGGATACTTTCACGGATTTAACATAAGAGCCATGACCACCTACAAAGCCATCGGATGCATCCGCATGGAGAACGGAACCTAATACACGGAATAGTGAGCATTACCAATAGTTTTTGCATCAGGGCCAACAACAACGGCACGATCAGCTTCATTACTTACAGTAGCACCATCACCAATAGCAACACCAGAACCAGCATCATAATAATAACCAGCTACAGCACCACCCGCAGGGGCTGATGCTGAATTAATAGTAATTGTTTCAGTATTATATCCTGCTGGGGCCTGGAGTACCATTAGAACCAGAGAATCTATAGTTAGAAGTTGCTGCTTGTTTATTTTACAGTTGCATTTTTACCAACTGCAGCAGATGCTTTTTCACTTCGTAGTTGCCCCATGACCAACAGCAGTAGCACTGTACCTGTTGCCGAAGATTTACCACCAATAGCAGTAGCACACTTGCTTTGCTTCAGATTGCATACCTTTCGGCAATAGAAGCAAAACCGCTTGCTTCAGTTTTATATGTATTACCATTACTTGAGCACCATTAGTACCGATAGCAATAGCAGCATTGGCTGTAGCTTCTGTACGATTACCGATAGCAACGGATAAATCTTTTTTAGCTTTTGCTTCACGACCAATAGCAACTGTATCTTGTGCTGTCGCTTCATTTTGACGACCGATGGCAATCGTAGTATTACCTGCACTACCACCAGAGTTTGCAACGTTATTTTGACCGATAGCAATACCACCACCAACGGATGCAGTATTGTATTGACCCATAGTGATTGTATCTTCTTTTTGAGAGTCATTGCCCTCACCGATTGCGATAGCACGATCACCAGTTGTTTTATTTTTGTAACCAACTGCTAACTGACCAGCACCAGCATTTACTGTATTTTCACGACCAAATGCAGAGGATCGATCACCACTTACAGTATTAGTAGAACCTACTGCAGTAGATCTTGACCTGTTCGCTTGGTTGTTAACACCGAGAGCTACAGCGGAAGTGTTTGTTGCTTTGTTCACACGACCTACAGCTACAGCATTATTTGCAGTTGCTTGTGCACCAGAACCAATAGCCACACCATAGTCAGCTAATGCTTTAGCTTGGTTACCAAACGCAAGTGTAGCAGTACCTTTAGCTTCTGCAGTGTTACCCATAGCATACGCATTGCCACCATCTGCCGTATTATTGTTACCAATAGCAAATGCACCATCGCCTTTTACACTATTATTAGCACCATAAGCAAGTGTACCTGCATTGTTATCAGTCGTATTTTGGTAACCAACTACTACGGAGTTTACCCCTACACTGTTAGAACCATTATAAGTACCGTTAGGAGAAATATTAACCGCACTATTACCTAAGTCTACATTCGCTTGTACCGGTGTACCCATTGCGCCAGCGCCTACCATAGCCAAACCAGCTAATACGCTAGCAAGAACTTTTTTCTTACCACCATTGTTTTTCGCTACTTCAGATACTACTACGTAGCATTCTTTTGTTTTGCTCCAAACAACTTTAAAAATCTTATTCATATTTCTATGAACCCTTTCTTAAACTAGACACAATTACAATCCTTATAAATACTAATCAATAAATATAAAAGACTAAAAGTCCAAACGTCCCATACTTAATGGCTTTCTGAGCATCTTTCATATTATTTTCATTTTGTGTCATGAACAGAATATCATACATCGAAAAATCTTGTAAATAGTATACTTCATCTTTTTATCATAAATACTCAAAGTTTATTCTTAAACCTTTTATTTTGTTAAACAAAATTTATATATGATGGTCGTACTCATGAGGATTTATACGTATTTTTATAAAATCTCAAATCTATTTTATTCTATCCAGTTTCATTATTTTCGATAACAGCATTATTCAAACTTATAAATAAACGTTTAATCGATTTATGGAGATTGATTTTTTTCTCGATTTCAAATTCTATTTTTATATTATCTATAAATTTTGATCTCAAAAATCTCTATATATGAAATTCACTCAACCACCTGATAGCTGTTTTCACAAAATTTACATATCTCCTTTCAAATGAAACAATTATGAATTGTACTCCTTATATATAATAGAAATTATGATATACTTAATCATAATCAGAGGTAAAATTAGACCATATATTAACAACGAGGGTCTACCATGGACACACAACAAAAGAAGCACATAAAGATATATATAAAGAAACCACAGAAGGCATACTAAAAAGGCAAGAGCAACGAAGGCCAATCCATTAGTCTCACCGGCATCAAGCGTCTACTGACCAAGCGGGACATTGAGGCATTGAAGGACCTCGTATGATGATTTCCTTTATGTATCTAAAGCCTTTGCTAGTTGTTCTATTAATTCATTAATTGCAACGGCGCGCATCTACGGGTCCCTCGATCCGGCGCCAATTAAGGGTGCTCGTGTGCTTGAGCTAGGCTCCTCTTGTGGCGGCAATATCGTTCCACAAGCGCTGTACTATCCAGAGGCTACTTTTCTACGGCATCGACCTATCATCTGTACAACAAACACTGCAATGAATTAATCGAATCCATGGGGCTCACCAATGTAACCTTGTTAGAAAAAGATATCATGGACATCGATGATGACTTTGCACCTTCTGATTACATTCTCGTTCACGGCATCTGGTCCTGGGTACCTGATATCGTTAAGGATAAAATCCTCAGCATTTGTAATCGCAATCTATCTGACCGCGGCATTGCTTATGTGTCCTATACACGTATCCTGTTGGAAACGATTAGAGCAAATGCGCGATATTATGCTCTATTCTGAAAAGCAATTAAAGTCTCAATCACTGCAAGAACGTACTATATACACTAAAAACGTGTTAAAACCCTCTATGAGACAATGAACATGGATCAACGGTCCCAAGAGCGGTTTAAGGCTACAAAATCGACAATATCAATCGCGTCTTGGAGTCCAATGATTATTATGTACTATGAGTATTTAGGAAAACCTTTAACGATCCTGTGATGTGTCTGAGTTTATTGACTGTGCTGAATAGTATGGCTGTGTATATCGGTGATGAAAGCCTCGAAAAACCTTTTATCACATGGCTCAATGATAAGTAGTAGATAATATTAAAGCTCTGCCAATGGTAATCATAAGGATAAAGAACAACACATGACTTTGTCTATGATATGCAGTTCCGCATGGTTTTACTAACAAAAACCATGCAATAGAGACAAAATTGTACGGACGAAAATGGTTCAAAAAGATACTGACACATTGTACTTATGGCACCTTTTTGAAGATTCCTTTAGGCATGCCTTCCGATTGGACTGATATGCTACGCATTACGCTCAAACAATTTATGCGCATGTTCCAACAATTTAATGTGCAAGATATTGTAGACTATATGGCTAAGCATCATCCTAATGAGGAATATAATAAGGACAGATTGTATGTACAGCTATTCTTTACTAACCATTTTGTACTTTCATCTCCGTGCGTATGGTGAGAAAATATGAAAATTACCATTTGTAGAAAATGTGTTACATCCCAGAGTTGTTTCATTAGATATGCTTTCATCTCATCGAAGGCAATGAACAATACATGTCCTTAGGGCACATATGTTTAACCAAGAGGATCCCATCAGACCAAGGGGCTATTGTACGTCATGAAACAAAATGGCACAGCCAACAACTCGTGACGAACTAATTAAGATTTTAGATGAAACGCTCACCATCACTCGTGTACGAAAGCAGATGGTGAGACCATAGTCCCAAGTGAACAATACTCGATGAGTCTATTAAACATTTAGTGAACTAGCTATTTTAGACACCAATCTTAAAACACCATTTTTATTTTCATACGTCACTACTTAAGTTATTACATTACTCTAATTAAGTATGACATAGTTAGTGACTAAATAAGAGAAAAAGTGTTTTAGTTTCACTTTCAAAATTTTAATCACTATTGAAAGCGTAACTGGTATAGAGTGCTGTCTATCACAGTTACGTGATTTGGCTACTACTTAATTATATTTAGAAGTGAGGTAATCTGTAGTAGCCACAGTTATTTAACAACCTATTTTATTTGTTTACGCGAACGCGTTCAATTGTTGGTTCACCTTGAGCATTTTTCGCTACTGTGTCCACGCGAACAATGCCATTTCTGGGCTGAATTCAGTAACGAGGCGATCATCTCATTGTTACGCCGTCTTGGATTGCACGGTATACGATTTGTGCAAATTCATAACGAGTTAACAAGCGGTCACCACCAAATGCCATATCTGGATACCCTTCAACGAGACCACGGCGAGATAAATCGCTTACTGCTTCATATGCCCAGTGGTTTGCAGCCACGTCTGGGAACAATGTAGTATGGTCAGCTTTCATCTTAGTACCAGCTACGCCGTTCAATAATGCAGTCAATTTTTGGATTTGTGCATTTTGTTCAGCTACGTTTTCTTAAGAGCCAATACCTCTTTGCCGATAGCTACACGAGAACGAGATACACCACTATGAGCGCCTTACTTTCACAGACAAGCCAGCATTGAATACTGTTTCATCGCCGCCTACTGTGGAACCGACGCTAAGTTGTACGTCTTCGTTAGGACGGTAGAAAGCACCGATAGCTGCCGCATCACCACTGCGATAGTGACCATAACCTGCAGCAAAGTCCCATTTAGCGTCTGGATCGAAATCAAGTGGATGTAAAGCTGCCAACGCTGCAGCGCCTGCTACAGATTTGTCGATACGTTTATCCATCTTGGAGACGCTCTTTGAAGGAGTTCATATTGTTATTGATGTTTGTAATATTGTTTTGAATATCTTTTACATTGCTCTTTAATGTTTTTGATGTCCTCTGTATTCTTAGCGATGTTTCCTGCATTTTTGTCAATATTCGTAATATTATTATTGATTTGGTCCGTAATATCTTTAGACAAAGATACTTTGTAATCACGGCTATTACCATTGATTGTTGGTGTTACCGTAATGTGGTCACCTGCTGTTACTGTTGTAGTACCTGTAGCAGCGGTGATTTCATCTTTCACCTTTTGTTGTGCTACGTTTACTGCATCAGTATCAGCTTCACCGTTAGATACGCCATGAATTTGCTGACCTCCTCACATCAACTTTTTACTAACAGAGAATGACATTTCTCTTAGTTCAGTAGTATCATCATTTTTGTGGCCCCATACATCAATACCACCAGCATACGCGCTCATACCCTGATCATAATGCAATGTAGAAATACCATCTACATCCACAGAAGTTTTATAGTCACCAGATCTATTAAAACTGATGTGCTTACCGTCGATAGCAGTCAATTGCTCTTTTTCACCATTTACTGCTTTATTATGAAGCTCAATAACACTACCATCAATCTTAGTTTCACCACGTTTATCTAAGTGAGACATTGTAGGGATAGATGTTAAGTGATCAAATTCACTATAATTTCCAGAAATGTCTTCAGCTTTTATACCATCCATTCCAGGGGCAATTCTAATACCTTTACCATCCTGAAACATACTAATTAAATCAGCTCTAAATGCGCTAAATGCTGATCGGTCTGGATGATTACGGTCATCTGTTCGTAAATATAACTCATGTGCAGTGAGATAGGATGTACCAGAATTGCTATTATCAACATTTGATTTAGTATATTCGAGAATATCAGAATTGATGGCTAGATTAGATTTTTTTCACCAAAAGGACCAATATTCTCTTTAAATTTTGCAGATTCAATTCTCTTTTAAATCCTCATTTAATGATACAATATATTCTAAATCAGTACCGATTTTTACTCGTGCACCAGTCGACGTATCCCATCTATAAACATCTCTATAACCGAATGCTGTCGCAATATTTTTACCATCCCCTGAAATAATATTTACAGCTCTAGATGCGAATGCTGAGGTAGCAATAGAAGTTAGCACCATAGTAGTTAATAAGATTTTAGTTATTTCTCATAATTAGTTCCCGTCCCTGTTAAAAACTATCTTAGATAATAGTCCATATTACATATTACATTTTTCACAAAACTTCTATATTTTTATATGAGCATTGTAAATATATATTTCAAAATTGTAAATAATTTTTATTATTTATTTAATTTTTCCCTAAATTAAAATCGACTGTTTTTAATGTTATATAACCATTTAATAGTATTTCTAATACTAGAGAGATATAGTGATAAGAACACTCATAAACGTGTACTAGCTCTAGTAAGCATTAAAAAGTGGATAGTTAATCAATAGAGATTAACTACCCACTTTTAATTTTGGAGATAAGGTGGTTTCGATACTTGCTGCATGATATAAGTTTGTTATTGAGAGAGAGATTGTGTTATACTTTAATATAGTTATTAACGTAACTGGAGAGTAACTAGTTATGAACAATAATCATACGACATAATGTAGGGTTATATATTAAGAGAATAGCTTTTAACAAAAGCTATTCTCTTCGAAGAACAGATAATACCAACACTCACCTTTCTACTTGAGTATATCATTTATATAACAATGATAATAGCCAGTTTTTCATTAAATTTTTCATTAAAAATCAATAAATCTTATAAGTCGCATCTCTATTCAAGTTCTGAATGGTACGATCGAATTATTACTCAACCCGTATCGTATTATGTCGTCTCACAAGACTTAGCATTTTAGAACGAATACTCATAGTACCCTCTACGCTGTGCTTACCACGATACCAAGCTACAGAAGATCCAGCTAAGCGGAATGTAATCTTGCCATACGCCCCACCCGAGTTATGCTCAGGCTTGTTATAGCCTATATCGACAGACACCCGCGGTGTGAGCTGCAACTCGAAACCAACGCGCAAACCATTCTTATTTACTTGACGTTCTTGATCTCCAATGGTACCCTTCTACATAGACTGTAGCCCAACGAGCATTTTTGAAAGTCTTGCCATATTCGAGGGTATAACCACTGGCTAGCACGCTCTAAGGTATGAAGGTTCGCATCGAGGACGCGTTCATCAGAAGCAGAACTGCACCAGTTGAAGCGGAATTCGCTTTCACCCGACATATATTCACGTTTCGCTGAGGCGGTCGTGATGACGCAAGAAGCGGTGGTCAGAAGAGATGAGCACCATAGAAGGCGACGATCATCCTTCGAGATACGTCGGTACCCAACACCACATGTTGAGGGTTGTCCCAATATCAGAGTACCTGAGAAATGCGCTCGCTGCGTAAACCATACGTCGCGCGACTTCTCATCAGTACTACTTAGGGGTTGAACCGTCTCCACAGAATACAAATGGTTTCCACCCTCTTGGAACTGGAAGTCAGCGTAGTGCGTCGCATCCACGGTTTGCCTTTTGGCACCATACATCGTACTGGATACATTGGACATAGCCACCGCATTGATAGCGCGGTTTACTGCATCTACGTCGCTGCACTGCACCGTCTTGGTCTCTCGCTATCCATCACGAGAGGCCCACCTCTCACTAATCACATGGTCAGGTGCGTACTGCTGGAGTGATATGGAAAGTCCCCAGCTGCCGCTTTAACATGCTCCTCACGAGTATCTGCCACTGTAAGGGGTATGACGCCCTTGGACAGACTGGTCTGCCCCCTATGCAATTGTTGCTTTTTGCCTGCTGAACCCACACAACACAAAAAGGGCACTTAAGGCAACACATACTATACGTTTCATGACTCTCTACAACGTTTTTATTATTCTCTCACATAAAATTATGAACAACAAATGAAAATAGATTAGTGTAACGAATAATGGGTACCACTGTCAAGAAATTAGAGCTATATAGGCGAAACTATAGCGATCTATGTAGATTAACCTTTTCCCGTTTCAACTTAAAACGTTTTTATACCATTGCATAAACATTCTCTAAAATATCCGTTTATGGTGTATTTTATACCCATAATATACAAAATATTCATTTACAACATGCTTTTCATGTATTATTATGAATCTGTAAGTTTTTAGTGAAAGTTTTCGTAGTCTAATCATGCAAAGGAGTGCTATGGTGATGAGTAAGAAACATTTTGTATTAACTGGTATCGCTAACTGCACTCATCTATGGGAGTCGCTTCTGCAGCGCTGATTAACATCGTCCAGACGGGACATAATATAGGGCGCGGAAGGAACGACTTTCACCAATGATGGCAACATTACCTTAGGCTCACGCCGCAGGAGCTGCGAATAGCACCCATCGCTTTATGTCAGTCCTAACTCGAACGGTAATAACATCGCCATCGGCACCCTATCCAGTAATGGTTCCAAAAGGAGGCGCCACATTACATTAGGTGGCAAAACCTTCCTTAATGGCACGGGCGACAACAACGCAACGCTGGTTCCCCACTGCCAACAATGCGAAAGCGACCATGTCCATCATCATGGGTACCTAATCGGGCGAAAAATCCGAAGGGACCAAGAATGTTTGGCTCGGTCATTACTACAAGCGAATAGCACGGCTAACAATTCCGTCCTCGACTGGCTCTGGGTTCTTCGGTGAAAGCTGATTTCACGGCATCGGCATCATACGAATGTAAATGCCGAAGTACCGCTATCGGTTCTTATAATACCTTATCCGATACCACACTGAGTCTGGCGTACCGGTCAAGGTCAATATGGGAAAACTGCCATCGATGCGAGTGGTTCCTCATAGCATTGGTAACTATAACCACATCTCTGGGAACAACACCTCTCGTCATGGGTAATAATGTAACTACAGATTAGAGAACGCCGTTATCCTCGGCAACGATTCGATTGGATGGCGATGTGGTAGTACATCGAGCTATACCTTTAAGAATGGTACGACTGTAAACTATGCAGGTACTACACCTGTATCTACCGTATCTGTAGGCGCTAAAGATAAAGAGGACTATAACTAATGTAGCGGGCAGGTCGCGCAAGCGCTACTCTACAGATGCTATCAACGGTTCCCAACTATACGGTGTGACCAAACGATCGATTCTCTTGTCAAAGTACTAAATGCGCAATTCACAAAGCTCCATTAGTCAGTGTAGAGCAAAATATTAATCGCGTAGAGCAAACATTAGCTGCGAGAACAAAATATCGGTCGCGTCGAATCGGAATCCAATAAGCGCGATGCTCGCGCCGCTGCACTAGCTGCTTTACATCCTAGCGGGCCACGATCCAGACAACCGTATCTCACTATATGGCAGGCATGGTCATTATAAAAATGCCAATGCCCTTGCCCTCGGTATTGGCTACTACCATCGAGACAATCTATTATTAACTGCATGTAACGCTCAATAGCCACTTTATGGCTAATGGTATGCTACCTATAAACCGTAAGTCTAACATGACGAACCACCCACAAAACCTTGAAGCCTCGCGTACAAGCGTTGGAAACACAAAATAAAGAGCTCCAAGAAACAGTACGTCAGCTCATGTCTAAAATTAGACAAATAGTACTAGTTAAGAAGTTAGTTAATTAGTATAGTTAGCTGTAGCCAGCTAGATAACCATCCCATATACTATTTAGCCAGGCTAAAGCCCTGATATATTCTTAACACTTACAAAATAATCCTTATGATAAAACAATCCTTACGATAATCTATTAAACAACTTATAGTAATATCGATACACTACTTATAAGATTATTAAAACCTCTTTTAAACAAGCCCCGTAGGAAAACCTACGGGGGCCATTTGTTTAACAACGACCATATAGCTTATTGAGAGAAAGAATACGGGTATCCAAAAGCATTGTAATTGCTGTGTATCTCAGGAGTAATTGCATATACTTGGATACCTGTGTGTAAAATTCATCTAGTAAATGTAAGGGTTGTCTATATATAAAAGTGCTATACTACCAGGGTATAGTATAGACCTTATAAACTACTATTATGTGATTTCCTGCACATTTTATATAAAATAAAGAGGCAACGACTAATACCGTTACCTCTTTATTTGCTTTTACAATTATATCTACTGTTTGATGAATGCGTTTAACACGATTATTGTTGTCACGCATAGCTTGTTTCAAGCTATAAATTACCATTTCGTTCATGTAGAAACGCAATCGTTGTTATTCATATTTTCAGTATTCTTTTCAAGAATAGCTAAGATTTGCGTCTCATATTCAGCTTGGTTCATTTCAGATATTGTAGTATTATTCGTTAAGCAACTTTGTAATCCAAGCTACGTAGGACCTAATCGCTACGCGAGCATAGCTATCCTTTTTATAGCGATGGCTTGTGATGTACCAGCTACGACGAACATTCATGTAGTATAACGCATTGTTAGCATAACGTTGTTGGCCAGACATAACACGATTGTCGTCTTTGATTAAGGCATCGCGCATGCCCAATTGGAACGCTGCGAATTCAGAAACAACTGCTTTTACCTCTTCACTAGGAACTGCAAGAGAAAGCCTCTCGTTCTGCTCACACAGTCATAGGAGCAGATGCCTGTTCAGGCATCATCACTATCTTGAGCTGCATTAGCTTGACCACAAACACATACGCCGACAATTGCCATAATAGGTAGTAATTTTACTAATTTCATAAGTTCTCCTCTCGTAAAGTGCCCTCCCCAGATCTACTTCATTTATCATACACTAGATATTATCTCTTTAGGAACTGTTATCTCCATAGAGATCCCCATACTAAGCATGGTAAATTTATTAATACAATCACTCTATCAATAATAATCCTAGTGCTAGCTAATTTCTCATTAGTATACACAATATATCGACAACGTCTATATAACTTTTTCCTTAATGTTAGAAGAAAAATACACAGGTGCTATATAGTTAATTCTATAATCGATATTATAAAAGCCTCCCTAATAATACAGTCATGACTCTACTATTGAGGAGGCTATATATAGCAGCTATTGTACAAGGATTATTTAATAAATCTAAACTTAGAAACTTATGTGTAAAGCCTGCATTTACAGACCAGCCAGCTTTTATAGTCTCCAGATAGACCCTGTACTAATATCAGCGAAGATACTGTTGTTTGCATTGAAGCTTCAGTAGTACCACCGAATTTCCTAGATCCGTCCAAGTACCTTTTAATGTCTTCGGATGTGTATTTAGCAGTAGCACCACTTGTGTACGCAGTTTTCACTGTACCAGAGAAGGCATGGTTCACGCCAACGCGAGTATAGATATTACCTGGCACCGAAGTTTTTACCGACTTTGGCGCCAAGACCACCTACTGTGCCTGCTACACCAGATCGATCCACGTGCATGCTGCCCGCATTGAAGCTATCACCACCGAAGTGAGTATAGCTCAACTGTGCTTGTGGCTCAAATGTATGTACCATTTGAAAGCTTCACAGTTTTACCATAGCGTGCACCGATAGAGTATGCATTCGCTTTGGTCTCGCCAGATAGTCTTTCACCAATTTCATTACGAACAGTGAAATCGTTAGAAGCACGGCCTACTTGGGACTCGATGTGGATGTATTGGTTCTTACCAAGATCTTTCAAGCCGTATGCACCAACTGCAAAGGCTTTTTTCCCTGCCAGTACCGTTGAATACGTAATCATCGTTACCACGAAGGTAGGACACTTGACCACCTATAGTCCAACCGCTGCTAGTTTTAGCATCGTAACCACTCTTGAATACGTGTATATGTTGTATCTGTGTCGATACCTTTTTGCATTGAAGCTGTATTTACCGCCCCCAACGCGAGCCCAAATACCTGTAGGTTCGCCTTGTTGCAATACGCGTGGACGATACATATTATCTGTCAATGTTCTCCAACCGTTGATATTACTCATGATAGCAGAACGAGCGCCGCGCATATGAGGTGTATCAAAATCACCTACCACAACATGAATATGACCGTTGTTCTCAGGTTTAGGAGCTGGAGCTGAGCTGGCTCTGGTTTTACTTCTGGCTTTGGAGCCGGAGCTGGTGTAGGTTTCACCTCTGGTTTTGGAGCCGGAGTTGGTGCTGGTTTCACCTCTGGTTTTGGTGCTGGAGCTGGTGTTGGTTTCACCTCTGGTTTTGGTGCTGAGCTGGTGTCGGCTTAACTTCTGGCTTCGGAGTTGGTTGAGGTTGTGGCTTAGGCTCAGGCTTTGAGTTGGTTTTACTTCTGGTCTCGGAGCCGGAACTGGTTTATTTTCACCATTATACGTATTTACTCCTTGACCATTTTTATCTACTTGCCAAGTAATAGCGCCTTCCTTAGCACAACCTTTCGTCAACACCCTAAAGCGTGCAGACTCAGCACCATTAGAAGCTGTAATGCCCACAGTACCTTGAAGGTTTCTTTCACCATTTGGCCATAGTTATGATAGTAGATTTTGTGGAGCCGTTATCTAAAAATTTTATTTACATTATCTCCCTTGAAGATATATCAAGCCCTTTTGACTAGAGAATACAGTAAGGTACGCTTACTAGGTGTGCTGCACTTTGTAATATGAATATCTCCACCCCAGACGACTCTCATGTTAAAACCATTAAAAAGATCTTGATGCTGCATCTAAGCTGGATCTTTCTGGAGCGCTACATCACTCACTACTATATCGTAAAAAGAAGTTTACATGACCTTCTAACTTATCGATATGAATTTCATTGTACCTCAGGTTGAAATTACCGTATCATATAGTTACGATTCTTGAGCCTGGCAAGTCTATATGTACACGACCAGGTTGCTGTCATCACCACTTAATTTTCCTTCATGTAAACCAGCGGGTGAAACGATCCCACTAACCATAATCGCCAAGAACATACATTAATATGGCTTTGATGGGCTTAGCATCTTTATCTGTTAAATGAATGCTAAACCGTCCCCATAGTGACGATTTCACCATCAATACCAATATTAATCCCAGACGGCATGATCGGGATCACTTTAACAACAACACTCGCTCCTACCAAAGATAAGTCCTTGCCGATAAAATTGCCTGTATTACCATCTGACGTTTCAACATCAACAGTACCACCTTGAGTTACTGCAATAGGAGTGCCTCATGTGGCATGAACATCATAAACGCCTTCCTTAAGAGTAACAGTACTGCCACCCTACTGCTAATAAAAGGCTTATTATTACATGCAATATTAGCCACGGCTCTCATCAATAGTAACTGTACTACCAGTATCTGGCTCACTGTAGATACTTTGTTTGTCATTGCACCTGTAGCCGTAAACTTCCTGCACCGTTATTTTGGTAGCATTATGTGCACCAGTAGGTGAAGTCACTAATGCGTACTCCCGCCATTGCAGTATACTGACCTCTACAGACAAGCAATCGTCAGGTCACCATATGATAATTTTGCTTTACACGCGTTTCTTATAAGAACTCCTCTACGCCATCATAAACTATCATTGAGTCATTTTTAATTATAATTTAGAATTATAACCCTGTAAATATGAGAGGTAAAATTGTCACATAACTATAAAAATTATAAAAGTAAAAGGTAGCATCTAGATGATATGTACCCATTTTCCTGGACACATATTATTTACTAGTCTAAACACATGGATGCTTCCCTGTATTTTTACAGGGGGCATCCATTTTGTTTTTTTCTGGATCCTTTTGTTGTTGTAATAGTCAATGTATTATTCTATCGCTGTTGCAAAATCATTAAATGATGAATATTCTTTTTCAAAACCATAATATATTTCCGTTTTCAATCTACCAAAAAGGTTTCCATCACAGAGTTATCATAACAATTTCCTTTTCTAGACATAGACTGAATAATGCCATGTTCTTTAAGTGCTTGTCTGAAATAGTTATGTTGGTATTGCCATCCTTGATCAGAACGGAAGATTAATCCCGAAAGATTAGTAAACTTCTTAAAGGCCTTCTCTAACATACGAGAAATCTGTTCTAAGTTAGGCCTTAATGCTAAGTTATACGCAACAATCTCATTCGTATTCATATCTAAAATAGGCGACAAATAGCATTTTCCCCAAGCGAATTTAAATTGAGACACATCAGTAGTCAATTTTTGTAATGGTGCTGTTGTACTAAAGTCTCTATTGATAATATTTTCGGCTATTTTGCCTACTTGGCCTTTATAAGAGTGATATTTTTCTTTTGGTCTCTTTCCCGCGAGTCCCATGACTTTCATAAGTCTTTGTACTCGTTTATGATTGACTACAAAACCTCGATTAAGAAGTTCTTGATATACACGACGCACACCATAACGGCTCTTATGCTCTGTAAAAATCTTTTGGATTTCCTCTTTAAGTTGTATATTTCTTTCATCTACTAGATCCACTTTAGAGAGCTCAAAATAATAGGTGGATTTGGCCATTCCCATAGCTTTTAGAAGATATTTTAGTTGATATCCTTGCTTTCGGAGTGTTTTGATAATCGCTGCTTTTTCGCCTTGAGACGCGCAGCTTCTTTTTCTTCTCTCAAGGCAATCTCTTTTTTTATGACTTCATTTTCAGCTTTAATATAAGCATTTTCAGCTCGTAAGCGAATGAGTTCCTCGTATTCACTCTCATTGAGTTGTCTAGGTGAAATATTCTTTGTTACTTTCATGTTAGAATCCTTTGGTCGTCGTCCTTTAGGCTTATTGATAAGACCATTGTATCCCAAAGTTTTGTATTTATGAACCCATTGATATAGCTGCCCAGAATTAATACCAGCTACAATAGCTACTGTTCTCAATCCTTGGCCTGAGAGGACAACTATATTTCTCTTCTGGAGACCAATACTTATTAGTCCCTCGATTTTTATTAACGTCCGGACCATGATGTTGCTCTAGTTTAACCCAGTCTCTTATTAGTCTATGAAATGTATCTGTCGTTACACCGTTAGGTGTCTTAGGCCATTCACCTCGATTAAATAATTCAATTGCTTTCTTTTTAAATTCATAACTATATCTCATGAAAATACCCCCTTTACTGGTTGTCCAGTAAAGTACATATCAAAACCGCCGCCTTTTATATTTACGCGCCACGCGTGCTACCGCCATCATGCCCGGAGATTTCGCAGAGATGTCACTTTATCGCTTAAGAGTTTATCGTTATTGTAAATACACCTGCATTGTAGTAGATCATCATTGCTCGATGTTACTTTTATAACTCAAACCAGCCGTTGTGTGCTACACACTGTAAAGTTGAGGGATATCCCCACTCGTTTTACAGAGTCTCTGATTCACGTACCAGCTTAATATTGCTGTCATATGCGTAGCACATACATCTCTACGAGCTTCTACGTCACGTGTAATAATGCTGATTAATCACGAGTAAAGCAGCCATTATATATTAAATTTGCGCATTGCGATAGCTCCATGATGGTGAAAATATATATAGTATATCCACGGTGAAAACTCTCATTAAAACTCAGCTTTCTTTCTATTCTTGATTTAACATCGTCTCGCTAGCTCCATGGTCCTCTTCGCTCAATTTCGTAGATTCAATACAAGAATTATCATTGCATGGTTTTACCTTTGATTGAATACGTATCAAGGATTGGTGTAGAGCTTCACAATTAGTTTTTCTATGAGCCAACCGCCCATAGTCTACTATCATGCTCAATCACAAAATGATTGCTACCATACACATCGTATATAACGGTAGTGGAATCGTAATATTGATACGTACCAAAACACATTATCCCATCGTATGATGAAGGAATAGCTTTATTATCGTGTAGAAAATAAATACCACAGGTAGTCGATGCTATCGTGTTAATCCAAGTGACGATTATACAGCTGATCGACTCTTCAAGAAAACAATAACAAACCTACTCCTAACAGTAGCTGGAATAGACCATAATCATGTGAAGAGAATATCTGTTTTACATAGTAGAGGATCGGGCGCATGGCTAGCACATCAACGAGGAGGTCGCCCGCCACTACTCTGTACCAATGGCTAATGCGTCTGAGGCGATACCCATTTTCTTAGTAATACGTGACCCGGTACAGCTTGGATGTACGCCCCATCGAGTAAAATACGACGAAGGAAAAGGATGGCAAGCAGTTTGTGCTTTCAAAAGCAGTGCAAATTATACTACAGGTTAAGCGAGATGATGTAAACCAAACTACAAAGCAGTGTCAAGAGAGCAATAGAATAACATAGTATCGAGTTGCAAACCAATGTAGGATCTCGATTAACAAGAGGCGTTAGTAAATAGAGTACTCAAAAAGTTCTGAGGCGAACCAGCCTCACAGCCCTGATTGGCAATAGGGCAAGCACTCGCATTTTTGACGTCACTGTATCGAGTCCTGGGCCCATAGCCACGCCTCAGCATGACCATACTATAAAAACCATATCTGCCCCACTAGCTTTGCGCGAATTTATGTCACCTGAAGCTGCTAGACACCATGGAAGAACGTCATCATAACGCTGAAGTGCCACGGCGACCCACCTTGCCGCCAAGTCCAAAGACCTGCAAGACCACCTTATTAAACGTTAAGTCCGGCGTGTAAAGGGAAACGTTCCATGCACACCGAAATGATGGCATAATAATCAACACATCGAAACAATGCGCAGCAGTCTCACATTGCTAGCTCTCATTCTTTAACCCTCATACCCTCTCAAATTATAAGGATATAACATCAAACCGAACTATATCCAGTTGAATTGCACATATGGCAAAATACAAAATATAAGTGAGAGCTGGTGTGACACACATTTACCCATCTAATATTATATCAGAACCACCCGTAAAACGGGTGAGTCGGCTACGGGCCATAAGCCCGTAGTACCAGGCTAGCGTCTAAAGGCACCGGCTTCACCACGTTCGCCGCAGCATAGCCACTGACTCCGTAACGGTCCCTCAATACTCTTGATATGCTCATATTTTGTATAACTTTCGTTACTGTACCCAAATAGCGGCGTGTTTTATGATTCGCGACTACGTCGCAAACCAGTCTAAAGATTAATAATAAAACACACTGCATATATCTGTTCCCCAGCTTTAAAGGTGTTCTTTACTATATTTGATTTTTATTATCTTATTCTTTTCTGATAGCAGATTTTAACAACAGCGCATTCAATTTCTATTTTTGCTCGTATATCTAATACAGTTGGCTATTGGCCATATGTGTATATATCTAAACAAATAATAATACATATGCACGCTATTATGAATCAAAATGCCTCTGTATGATCTCTTTATTAGTAAAATTGTCCTAACAGAATAAATGGTCTATAGAAATCAACATATAAAATATATTTCTTTTTATATATATATACATATAAGCAACATATCCTACGTATCAATGAAACTAATATGACTGCTTAAGAGAATTCCTCAAGCTATTTTTACCGACTGTATCATTGGTCAAAATGCGGTGGGCAGATTTCGAAAGATAAAATCATATTTATGCCATAATAGATACAACTGCCCCTAATACAGCACTAATAAAAATAGTAGTCCATGGATAAGATAAATTTACAATATAATTACCAAACTTTAACACTTTGTAATCGTCGTAACTCTTGGTACTTAAACTTTATATACTCTTCGTAATATTTATCATATAGTTTATCCCAGTAGCCCAACTCGATCATTACATTTGATACAGGGACTTAATTTCTCATTAAATCTCTACATATATACTCGATAGGATTTTAATTCGAAGACACAGATCCTACCAGCCACAATAGAAAGAACCATCTATTTAATTACTCATAAAACTCAAATCACTGATATATATCCGTCTAGACTATTATATTATTTATTAACTAAAATAGATGATATTCATCTATACTTATAAGAAGTATCTATTTTACTCTATGCTTTCTTGGCTAATGTAATAATCGACATAATGAAGCACAATTGAATAGGTCGTAGTCGATTAGAATAAAACTATTATATCTTTAAATTTTGTTTATGCAGCCTTTAGTCAAATTATTTAAAAACTCGTTTTTATCTCGAGAACTACTCTCTTAGAGATGCCATTATTTAGATTTACAGCTATATCTGAGGAGAAAGTCCCCTTTACCGACTAATCCAGTAAAGGGATTACATTATTAAAACCAATTCTATAACGTGAATTGCACAAGTAATGCGACAAAATTAAATCAATTTTCTAAATCTTTCATGTTTAAACATGTCAAAATGGTGTTTTAAACCCAAGGCATTTCTAGGTCGATTATTAATCAGCACTAATACTTCTGTAGTTTATCTAGTGTTACTTTTACAAATCGTTTTTCTTAGGAAAACTCTCGAAGTAAACCATTACTATTTTCATTTAGATCCACGTTGCCATGCTGCATAGGCGTCAGCAAAATACATTGGTATCCCAAACTCGGTTTCAACCTGTTCAAAGCACGCAAATTCTTTACCACGGTCCACTGTAAAGGTTTTAAGTAATTTACTTGTTAATGTGTTGTATAGGGAGCTAATAGCTAAATACATAGAATCCTTAGTTTGGTCATCCATCTTTATTGCTAAATAAAATCGAGTTTTACGTTCAACAAATGTAGCTAAACTAAACCTTTACTTTGACCTCTGGAAGACACCATTGTATTTAGTTCCCAATGACCAAAAAGTCTCTCGGTTTTCCAACCCCTTGGTCGGTCCTTTAATGGTCTTTCACGTTGAAGCGTCCACGCTTTTCTTGTGTACCAGGCTTTTTGCCTTTCCGGCGAAGTACTTTTTCTGTTATAGCAAGAAAGCCACGATGGATCTCAAGAATATTTACTCCTATCTTTAATAAATAACCAGATTTCTTCATAAACTTCTACTACTATACCTCTATGATGAAATACAACTTGTATTCGTAAAATCGTTCTAATGCTGCCGCATAATTAATCACATAGCTCTAAAGTTATTTTCTAGGAATTCGTGAACTACTAGTTTATATAATATTTCAAAGCATCTCTATTTGTAGTACACAAAAGCATATTGACCTTTTGAATAAGTATATTCATATGTAATTTGATTTGTTATAATAACGTCTCTTTGTTTAATAGAGGGCATAAAAATTCCCTTTTCTCTATTTTCTGATCGTACTTGAGGATATGTAAACGGAAGTTTCATATAAAAAGATACCTCTCTGATTCAGAATTAATAATATTATAAACTAACCAAAGGGCTTTAACAGAGCGTGGTTTTATCACATTCTAGTTGAAGCCCTTTCAATATTATTAAATTTACTAAGCTAACTGTTTTAAAATTGATGATTAAAGTCTACGCGGTATAAATCGTCTTCTTTAGCACCGTTTTTGACTTTTCCAATCAAAGCCATAATAAGCAGTTAAGCTCATATTGTTTTGTAATGCATAGTCAACTGTTGCTAACCAACCTTTAAAACCTGTTTCAACTTAAGGTTGATCCCAAGTAGAATCAAAAATTAGAGCATTATTTTTCATGTTAAAGTATTGAGCTTTTACACCCCAAGTACCTTGTTTTGAAAAACAGGTAATCTCTTGTTGACCTTTGAAAATCCCATCTGGATAGCCATTGATGATGCCAGTACTCGCCAATTGAGATACAGATTGATAGGCCCAAGAATCAGGAGTTACTTACCTGTTTCAACAAATCTTCCCACTGCCCCCAAATGGATTCTGGGCTGAATTGTTTCATGCGTTCACGTCCAGCTTGGCCCATGGTAACGCGGAGGTTTTGATCTTCCATTAATCGTTCCAAGGCTGCCGTCAATGGTGTTACCCCATCATCACATAAGATGCCTGTTTCCCCATCGATGATAAGTTCATTAACAGCAGAGCAAGATTTATAGCCAATTGCTGGCAATCCAATACTCATCGCTTCTCCTAGTGAAAGCCCAAATCCTTCATAGGCGCTTGGGAAGGCAAATATATCTGCCTTAACGAGTACACTTGGTACATCGGTAGTCGTTCCCATAAAATGAACACGGTATCCAAGTCCCGCCTTGGATACGATCATATCCAATTCTTTCTTGTAAATCTTGCGGTCCTCTTGGCCCCATAACTCGATATCCCAGTTTGGATACTTCCCGGCCAATGGTGCAAATGCCTCAATCAATAAATGTGGTCGTTTATGATTCTTATCGAGTCGCGCTACAAATACGATTTTATAACGATCTTTCACCTGTGAAAGCTCCGCCTGCTCTGCATATTGTGGAATGGCATTGCTAATTACAACAGTCTTAACTCTGGCAGGTGATTTTTAATATGTGCTTCAAAAGACGGTAATAATACTTGGTTTACTGTACTTTGCGACCGCCTCTACCTCCTCCAAAGGATAGGTATGGAAATAATCCTCAGGGTCTCCATGGCTCATGGTAATAACAGGAATACTTGTTTTCAAATCTAGTAATAAAGCCTTTGATGCTGCTGGTTGATACGTTACGATTACATCTGGCTTGGTTCGATTTAATACAGACTGAAGATGACCTAATAGATATTTTTTGGTAAAATCATTATTTATACCACGTGCTTTTTACGCTTGTCAAAGGCACGCAAAATCTCCCGTCTTTGCCTTATACCAAAGGAAGGAATAGAAATGACTTTACCTTCATAATGACATAAATCATACGCCTGATACCTGCATTAAGAGGATACTAAAAAGCCTCTCTTGCACATCGCTATATACAAGACTCACCGTGTCCATGGCGTTGCATCTCATTGGCAAACGCAGCTGTCACCTTAGCAAGCCCACCTGTATCGCCTACCATCTTTGTTAAATTTTGCTAATAAAAATACGCATAACACTCCACCCTTTTATCTGCCATCCCTTAATGATTATTTTTATAAGATGATAATTAAACTTGTAAATAGAGATTTTTAAAGATTAATTGCTACTAAGGATACGGATAATTTTAAACCTAAATTCTTCTGATTCATCAATACTCATAAATTATATATTCTAATTTATTCTGAAATAATTCTTCTGAAATTCTATGTTCTGTTACCCAAATATAGTTCTCCATTTCATTATTACATAAATCTAGAAATTATATTGTCAGAAAATCCATTTAATTTTCAAGAATAATGCTCCTATACTTATAGCTGTTCTTTTATTTCCATCTATAAAAATATGATATCTGCTATACCAATTAGTAATTTATTTAGCTTTATCAAGAAAATGATGGAGAAGTGCATCATTTTTGAATATGTTCTAAAATACTATCTAATAATCCATCCTTTTCACTATAAATTCCATAACTACCACCAGATTTATCAATAACATAATTATGTTGTTCAATCACCATACTTTTAGGAATATAAACAATATCGTCCATCGCCTATTTATCCTTTAACCGTTTAAAAGATATCAATACGATCATCAATTTGTTTTTGTGCATGGATCTACTTTTTCTCTCCTAGAAATCTTTGAAAATCCTCTGAATCTACAGATGTAATATATGCTTCCTAAAATTACTATGAGTAAGCATCTCTAAAAACATAAATCTCTACTAGCCATTTTACTACGTGCTTTTTGAATATATGTCTGCATTGATGAATGATTTACTAATCTAGTTATTAATAGATTCACTTCAATTTTTATTTAACTTACGATTTTCATTTGCCACTATCAGTTATATCTTGTGCAATTTCAGCTTCCACTGCAGCAATATTATCTAATATTTCCGCATACATCGTATCTCTTAAGTTTGCTTTTACTTTTTAAATTCAAAAATGATATTCACTTGCATTTTCTGCAAAAATACCTTTGTAGACCTGATTTGTAAAATACTCGTATTTATAACTTCCCATATCTACATATTTATTTAAAGCTAAAAGTAAACTTTTCAGCGACACATCAGACATATACGAAGTTTCTAAAAATCAGTGATCGCGCTGATTTATATAAAAATTATGTCCCCCTGTTTTTCAGTTAAAACACCTAATGTGATATCTAACAATTGGGAACGAATTTGTTTGGCTTTTATCACTACTTTTGTAATAACATTGCTATATTTAAGAACGCACGGAATGAGTAAATACTTAATCTTGTTAGTTTTGGTACCGACATTACATGTCGGCACCAAATGTTCGAATAAATACGGATAACTCTTCATCACTCAATATCCTCATCCACTGGCTAATAATTCATCTCGATTCGCTTCACAACGCGCTCAATCGTTCTGGAATCTACATCAAAATAAGAACTTAAAAATTCCTTTAGTAGCTATAATTCATTATCCCAAACTACTCCAGGAAGGTTCTATTTTATCTTTCGCCGTTGATATAGCAATTTCATTATTTAATACATTATCTCTATCTATACGAGATATATTTCTTTCTTTGCTTCATTACACCCTCACCCTCTAAACAATGAAATTTATTCTATATTTTACTACTATTTTAAAACTTTTACCATGATAGCTAATATAAATATTATATCATTTTTATAGTCTATTTCATCCACTCACATATTTATCATTATTAGCCCCAGGTATTTTCACAACCACATTAACAGTGCCATCTTCCAAGCATTCAAAATCTGTCACTTCATTAGGCTCCATAGTGATAATACTGCCAACGCCATATTCTACGCCGTTCATTTTTCTACTACCATTTATAATAACTGCATATCCTGCTAGCAATGTGCGTAATGATGACCTTCATAATCGCCTTTATTATATCGTTTTATAGCTACTTCACAGTCATTTGTCTTAAATAAGGATGGTTCAAAGTTACCAATAAACCAACCACCAATCATCTTGTCTAAATTATCAATCTTCATGTGTATACCTATATGTAGTTAAATCTATTCGATAATCTAACCATATCCTATTTTTACTTAACAAACAGGGCTGTTTCATACAGCCCTTATTATTTACTTACAAGCTTTTCATTATATTCCATAATATATTCTAGCTAGTTGATGTTCTGTTTTTAATGGATGATTTACTAAATCTATTTATCATCTTTTAAAATATTCATATGTTTCATATAATCCATCATATAAATTAAAAAGTGAGTCTTAAAAAGATAAATCCTGTTGAGCTTTCTATTGTCCAATCTAGAATGTCTGATATCTCCAATTCTTTCACACTCATAAGAAACATCTATTTTGCTATTACTAATACATTTAAATTCATTAATAATCAAATTAATTGAACTAGCAATATTAGTACTTATGTTATAAATACCTCTAATGTTATTTTCTAAACCTAATATATTGGCTTCTACAACATCCTCTACATAAATAAAATCCCTCGTCTGATTACCATCACCATACATAATTATAGGTAATCCATTAGCAATAGCTTTTGCAAATATACTAATAACGCCACCTTCCACTGCCATTGCTATCTAGGGTCCATATGCATTAGAGTATCGATAACAAATATAATTTTAAAACCATAGGCTTCATAATAAATACGAAGATAATATTCTGTCGTTAATTTAGTTAATCTATAAAAAGGGAAGTTGACGTACCAATCATAAATTCATCTAATGGTAATGTATCTAAAGCCCCATAAATAGCTGCATCTAATGCATTAATTAATCCCATCAATTTACATCACAATCCAATTTAGGGATTGTTCATTGACACAGAAACTTCTGTCTGAGCAGCTTCATAAAATATGTATTCTAGTTTAAACTCACATATAATAGAACTTAAGTTTGAATCTCTTTATATCCATTTCTATAAATTGAGCATTAGAATTAACAAATTCACTACTCCCACTAGATAGATTATCTATCACTAAAAAACTTGTATATCCATCATTAATCAAACGATTGACCAAATGAGAATCTATAAATCCTGCACCACCCGTTACACATATATTCATAAATTATCCCTTATAATTATTTTCCACATTGCTGATAAATGGCATTTTTCTGAAAGCATATCTATAGGCTCTGTTCGTTGATTAGTAACCGTTATTTCCATTTCTTTTGATACTACATCATATGAACAATGCTTTTCTACATATTTTGAGGAGCATTTACCTATCTCGTAAATCAATATTATCAAATAATTTATAGACTTTTTCCACATAAGCATTCACATCTTTTGACAGGCACTCTATATCCAGTCACATCATCAAAGATAAGATCATTATTCCCACCAATATCAGAACATACGGTAGCCAAACCACTACTCATAGCTTCTAATAAAGATGTAGGTAATCCTTCATGCTCAGATGGAAAAATATATACGTCAGACAGTCTATGGTATGGTGTAACATCATCAACTTCACCCACCACAATAATCGAATTATTACATTGCTCACTTACTCTTCGAGCCTCATCTAATAATGTATTATCACCACCACCAACTATATAGAATTTACTATCTGGATAGTGTTCATATATTTGTTTCCAAACTGCTAAAGCTATAAGAATTCCTTTATTAGGGGCTACACGAGCACAGAATAATAAATTAGGAATAACGCTATCTAAGCCTGCTTGTTGTTTTGCTATACATCTATCTTCATAGGAAACAAAAGGATATTTCTTTATATCGATACCATGTGGAATAACCGATATTTTATCTGGATTAATATGAGCATCTTTAATAAAACTTTCTTTAATTTCATGTGTTGTAGCAATATAATTATCACAAGATGCAAAACAATTTTTCTCTAAATGATTGCTTGTTACTAAATACTTCAGCCTTACCCTGTTAAAGCTAATGTAACAGGCTTACCTGTCAATTTAGCATATAATATAGCCCATACTGAAAAATTTAGGTCTTCCTATAATATAAAAAGTATCAGCTTTTACGGTGCGTTGTTAATAATCGCAAAAATATTTCAAACCATCTGATTAATCCATGTAATCTGACTAGATCAATACAACCATCATATAATTCACGAACTTTAGTAAACCAATACTTTTTCTTAGTCATAATTGTTACATGATGATACTCAGCCGAATCAATTCTTTTCATGATTTAAACCATGTTTTTCACCACCACTTTGATTCGGCATCCCTGATTTATCAAATTTTTCCTATCGCAAAATCTTTTATTAGTAAGACTATATTCATAATACTCTATTATTTCTTCTTAATACTAACCGTTAGTTCTCATGTACCTTCTCAAAACTAAATCTAATTTATGTGATAATTCATGATAATTAAATATACTTCTAGCATAAGATTGACTTTCATTACAATTAATTAATGATCATCATTCTTCATCGACTTACTTAACTGCTGTGCAAGCTCATCAGCATTACCATTTTCTACAATAATACCATAAGTCCCCATATTTGTTGTATCCAATGCAAAAATCACTATAATTAGTAATTATTGGGTAAGCACCAAAGTACATGGCTTCTAAAGTAGATATACAAGTGCTTTCACTAGAGCTAGTCATACATATAATTTTAGCTTTTTCTCCCATATGTATATAATTCATTACGATTTGTAACAGTACCCACCATTATAATCGAATCAGATATATTAGGATGAGATACCTTAAACTGATGTACCTCATCAATAAATTCTTGAGTAGATGGACCAATTAATAAAAAATTTCCATTGTTTTACCAATGATTCTGGTAGCTTTTTCTATAGCCTTTAATAATAACGGACTATTTTTCTCCGGAGTACCTAAACGTCCTATTGTTACAATACTATTTTCCTTGGATAACGCATCAATACCATTAACATCTATATCAATAAGTGAAACTCCATTAGGTAAGTATTCTATACGATTTTTAAAACACAGCTGTCTTTTAATTCTTCATAATACGACTTTTGTTTCTACAGTAAATACATCTACATATGAGCTTTTTATTTTCTCAAACCAATTTTTAATAGATTGGAATGGACCATTATTACAAAAATGATTAAATCCACCAATACCCATGTCTAACTTTTATATATACAACTACATTCGGATTATATTTCTTACAAAGTCTTGCTAAATTCCAAGCTGTGCTGCCATAATGAAATAACATGATAGCATCATATTCTTGAATATGCTCTTTGATAAATTGTTTTGCTAATGATACCTGTTTTTATAATCTAAATCATCAGTCTCCCCAAGACAGACTGGTTTTTACATATTTTAAAAAAGTTTGATTCCACTGAGTCTCTTCCGGTCTAGTTTTATAAAAACATAGGTTGACTCCCAATTAAAAAGCTTTAGCTAAAGTGTATAAAAACATCCCGCAATCTTGAAATGCTCGTGCTGGTGTATCTGATGCATTAAATCGAATATGGCATATTTTTTTCTTTTTCTCAAACCCCATATATAACTCCCTATACTAATAATTATTCTAATTATTATTAATTTGATACCATAGTTTCTGGATGTCTCACTATCCAAGCCGTCAACTCTACATATGCTTGTTTTAAATCATTAAAATCATAACGTTCTGTTTCTACAATTGGCTTCTCTTGTTTCCCTAAATCACGCCAATGTAAGTTTTGATGCCGTACCACTTCCATAAAATCCAATTTCAGAATTCGTCATCCAATGATATGGTGTTACGATCTGTTTTTGTTCTGCAAATATAGATGGCATCAATGAATAATATTCATAACCATGTGGTGCAATTAATTCAAATATAGTTGGCATTATTTGCATATGATTGCCAATACTATTAGCATTCACGCATGAATTATCTATATCTTTATGGTACATACCAAAATATGTACAAAAATGTTCCTAATTGTTTCATTTCGATAAGTAAGTAATGAATCTGCTATATTACAAGGATGATCGCCAGTCACAATAATAAGACTATCTTCAAATTTAGATTTTAAAGTATCTACAAACGTAAATAAAGCCTGTTCTGCATACCAATACGTTCCTAAACTAGCCACTTTGGCTTTATTTTTTCGTACTGTTTCTGGAATATCTCCTAATACATTATCCGCATTCCAACCATATTGTTCTATAGGAATCGTCGAAGGTGAATGATTCGATGTAGTATAAATAAAATGCATAGTTGGTTCATCATCATTATTTATACGTTTCTCTATCTCATCTAAGAATAGATGATCATATATGCCTAACCATGTAGCAGGTGCATTTTTATCACAGATATCCGATCCACTTATACATTCATCAAATCCCATTGCCGGAGCAAACAATCCTAAACTAGCCCAAGATACATTACCACCATACCAAAGTTTTGCCTTATATCCCAGTTGTTTCATCTGCCTTGGTAATGATGTAATTAACGATTTTTCCCAAAATTGTGTTTTTTCATTAATTTCTAAATTTGAATCATAAATACCAGATATAAGACTCGTAATAGATGGTTGAGAAATCATACCAGCAGGCAAGAAATTATTAATAGAAATTGTATGCTTATTCTGTTGGAACTTCTTAGAGGCATCAGCTACATGATATTCTGAATATATATCATCAACGACAGACTGTGATAAACTTTCACCTACAAGAATGAATATATGTTTTTAGGCTTAGCAATTCGCGCTCCACTTGCTGTTCTTTTCAACAAGTCTAAAGGATTCATTCTAATGTCCATAGATTCAAATCCAGAAATAATTTTTAAGTTTTGTAAAGCTGTTTCATCATCATGTTGTAATACTTCATTTACATCATGCTTATACACGAGTTCTAAAGCTATTAAATCATCAATAACACCCTTGGCTAAAAATGCATCATTTTTTACAATAGATGGAATAAAATCCCATTCTGGTTTATTACGATGCTTAAAAGTTCCACCATAACGAAGCCAATAGAAGAGAGCAATTACACCAAATACAGAAATTATAGTACCTACTACTTGCCATACAAATGAAATCGTAGGAACAATCAATACAGGTGTCATAAGTGTACCGTATATACTACAACTAACTAAAATTGCAAAATGGTATAAATCCGAGTAAAATCAGAGTACCATGGTTCTCATTAAAGAATATGTCCAACAAATTTTTCTTGTCTGCATTACCACCAAGACGTACAAGATCATTATAGGTATCATTAAAATGATAATAAAAATTAATTTACCCATAAAGGCGGCATAAAAAGTACCATCATGTATATAGTTAATAGTATAGTTCTTACCATATCACCAACTGCAAAAATAAGAAGGTATAAATACACCAGGTAAAGTAATTAATATAAAGGATAACAATAAGACATATGCATGATAATCAAGTCCCCACCAAAAACCATAAGTAAAAAGTCTTTACAAGTTTATCTTATCATCTTTCCAACTATAAGAAGGACCATATATTTTTATAAATAAAAATCTAAATATAGCACTGATTATAGGTGCCCAAATAAAAAATTTTTAAATCTTGTTGTAAGCCTGATAATAGTGCTTCTAACATATATAGTCTCCTTTAATTATTACTATAATGATGTTAATACATTTAATGCAAATACTCTTTTTAGATTTTCTTTAATTTGTTCTTTATATTTATTAAGTAATTCATATCTCTTCCGATACTGACTACGTTTTTGAGATTTAATCTCTTCAATCGGTTTTCTGTATTCTTCCAATGGTATTTTATAGAATCGTGAATCTTTTGTAATCGTACCGCCAATGTCTTCCCACAATGTATCGAGTTCAGCTACCTTTGCCTTATGTCCACGTACCATATGTGTATTGGCGTAGAAACCTTCATCAGATACAGCGTACATAGATTGCACTTTACAGTATTTAGTGAGTTCCCGAATCAAAAAATACGATAAAGTTTTTGGACGATAGCCAAACATTTTCTTTGTAATATGTTTGGCATTATCTAAACCATCTTTATACCCTTGGATGGTGCCAATCCACAAAGTTGGTTCTCCTTCAAGACCTTTACCAAGACGAATATTCGCATGATATACGCCTTGATTCCCTAGTTGTAACAGAATGGTAAATAAACCTTCCTTACGTTGACCTGTCATAAAATTAAGATGAGCCGTCATATTTAGTTCTTCATCTTGCCAAAGTAGAATGCCTTGCTTTAATCCTTCTGGTTTTAGCTCATCCGGATTATATAACATTTCGATGGTCTCTGGCATAAATACGTATTCTAAGGCTGTAAAGTGATTTTTTACCGCATCAATGCGTTCACGCAAGGTAGATTCTTTAAACAAGAAAATACGGCTCATCAACTCATAGAGACCTTCTTGTTTATCTAAAATATGTTGATCTGGTGTGTAGCTTTCAAAAAAAGCCTTGTATTCCATCATCTCTTGTTTATGGCCTACAGTTCGCAAGAAATGCAATATTACACGACGTGTTTCACGCCATGATTTTTTCCCATAAATAGCTCGACCATTAGCCCATTGGTCTTTTATATATTGAAACATACACTCTCCTTAGTTGTTCTATACATTAATAATCGAATCAATCATCCGTTTATGTCCAAAGTCTTCATTGGCTTGTACCAAACCTACCTCATATATGTCTGGATGTTCACTCATTTTTGTTTACAAATTGTTCTAATCCAGCGCGAATCGTATCCACAGAAGATATGTCTAAGCTTTCACCAATATGATAATCACGAAGCACCTCAGGGTTGATTTCAGGTGATACCAAGGCCGGTTTATAGAACCCAATAGCCGTGTAGAGCATGGCGCTCCAGTGATAGCGATAGCGTTCAGCCCTGTATGGCATCAAGATGGCATCTACATCGAGGTAAAGCCTTATCCCAATCAGGACCTATAAGGTTCGAATGTAGGAATGAAAGCCCTGGCACATCCTTGTATTCGTCAGCGATGGCATCAAATAGCTCGCCGTCCTCAGGTTTTGCCGTTGCCCCTTGTACCAAGAGTTCTACAGGACCTGTAAAGGTAGCTGTTTTAAAAGCGTCTAATAAAGGAATAATATTTTTTTCCTTGCGGAATTGACCGAAAAACCAAGTCGTAGTGGCGTATGTGTAGAGAAGGTTGGCGTTTCGCCTGTGGATGGTGTAAATACAGGAGGCAAAAATAGAACGTACGCGCGGTGAGATCACTGCGCAGCATATCATCGCGCAAAGTGATAACATCTAGGTAAATATTCGGATATCGATTAGCTCGTTCCGCTTGTTTTAAGAACCGTATATTCTCACCTTTGCCAATCCCATGAAAAATAAAGTGAACTGGTACCTTTGCATTTTTTAGAGGTGTATCCAATAAAGCCTTTTATATAACGATACGTAGAGGTAGGAATAATAAGAGCATCACAACTATGTTCCCCTAATTTCTTAGCAGCCGAAGTAAACCATGCGCGGCGACGTCGTTCACGCAAGAGGGACAAAAATGGCTTTTTCCATTTCGATGCACCTGCATAGGTCACTACCTCTCCGCCTTCAAGATAGATAACATCAACGCCATAATCAACCTTAAAGGTAAAGTTCTCTGGCACCATCAATACAGGTTCATGACCTTGACGTTTTAATTCATTGATAATCATGCGGTCAAATTCCACCCTCATGACCAGCGGGCATAATGATGCTTTCCAAAATGGCTACGCGCATTATGGTCCTCCCTTTCTCATACTAACACTCGTCTGTTATTCAGAAATTATAATTTCCCATTAGATTTTAATAAATAATATAGCTTTACATACTTAATCATAGTGTAGAAATAGTGGTTCACGGATAGAATAAATCCAATTTTTCCATCTAAAAAACCTCTATCTAAGATGTACACCTTGAAAAAGGCCCAGCTTGGACGAATAAGAATATCCTTAACAAAGGAACAGGATTTTCCATCTTCCTTATATTTCTTAGCCGCCAATGTCGTATAGTTATTGAATTTATTAAAGTACTGGTGCCAATTATCATAGGTATAGTGGTACATTTTTGCCATGTAGTTTACCTTCAGGATAGGTGCTAGATATAGTTTCATGTACAAAGCCCTCAATATTCGTGCCTTCTTTTGGCATAAACCGCAACACGTAATCGGGACGCAATACACCATGGGTTGCCTTGTTGTGATGGAACACATTGGACCGTTCAATCCAATATGCTTTTTTCTCGTTCTTAGCTAGTACATCTTGTACTTCTCGTTGTAATTCTGGTGAAATGCGTTCATCTGCATCGAGAAAGAAAATCCACTCAGACCGAGCTTCTTCAACGGCAAAACGTCGTTGTTGAGACCAGTCGCCATTCATTGCGTGATGCACGACGCGAGCCCCCATAGATTCGGCAATCTCTACCGTTTTATCCATACTGCCGTCGTCGATAAGAAGCACCTCATCAGCAAATTGTGCGGATATGATGCAGTCTTTTCATATGTTGTTCTTCATTTTTAGCCAAAAATAATGACCGTTATGGTGCCATGTATGTCTCCCCTATTGTACATTAGCATAAAATTTCATCATCCATACCGATAAAGAACGCCAATATTCTGCTTGATTATCATTGGGCAGACATACTCGGATGAGTCCGCCATGTATGTTTGATATTGTCCGTAATCGCCATGCACATCCCCTACCATTTCGCTGTGATCCATTGGTATGGGGTTACATGTACATCTGGTTGTTCATCGAATGCGGATGGTGCCACTGCATAATATTCGAATCTTTTTGGTGCAATGGCTTCTATAATAGTTGGCATAATGCTTAAATGTGTACCGATAGATGTTGATAATAATGTTTGTGAAAGCTCTAAATGTTGCATATAAAATACGGTATTACGAATTTCACACATCGTGTAATCCCTATGTAAAAAGGATGTATTATTAAACTGATCAAATAGATTGGAATGGTCACCCGTTAAATAGAAAAGAACAAAAATGCCTTCAATTCTTGTTGAATACCTTTTATCCAATTCAATCATCGATACATACCATGTTCCAATTTTACATACCAATCCTATAAAACTAATATTGAACACAAATCTATATTCTCACTTATATGTATCATATAAATGCAATCGTTATCATTTGATAGATATTTCTTACATTTAGGCCCCTTACATCGTTTGCATTTACCGCATCCACGGTCGATAGTCCCAGCACCTGCCAATTTCTTTGCACTAGTACTCTCCTTAGCCCCCTGTTCAGAGACCTTACTATTCCATACGGAAACTATCGTTTCTGCTTTTTTTCGGATCTATCCTTTTCGGACTTTTTATCCTTTTTCTTGTCTTTCTTCTTATCTTTTTTCTTGAAAGTATCCGCCAAAAATACTGTTTTTAACTTATCGTTCAAGACTTTAAGCTTCTTATCAGCCTTATCTTTCTTTTTCTTTAACTTTTCTTCGTCCTTAGCCTGTTTTTCTTCCTTGGACTTTTTGTGTTTTTTCTCTTTTTTATCTTCCTTAGACTTTTTATCCTCTTTAGACTTTTTATCCTCTTTAGATTTCTTATCTTCTTTAGATTTTTTTTCGTCCTTGGATTTTTTTACGTCAGAGCCGTTAATCCGCGCCCATTCATCATCAACGCGTTTCAATTGCTTTTTAAGAATCTTTTCTAGCTTCTTATTTGCTTTATCGGACTCTAAACCAGCTTTACCAAATAACAATGCATTTACCGCTGTATATGGATCAATAGAAGACATATCCTCTTCATCCAATACATCTTCTTCCTCTAATTTCTTATCTTTTTTAGATTTTTTATCTTTGTTCTTAGATGATAAAATTGTTTCTAAATCATCATTATCAAAAGGATTTTCCTCGTTTAAATGATGAACTTCTAAGCTTTCAACGCCGTCTAGTGGATTTACATCAAGATGCTCTATAGTATCATCATCAAATGCGACGATTTCCTTATCAGAGCTTTCACCAGAGCCTGTGAAAAGGCCACCGATAGAGTTTAATTCGTTCAATTTAATGTGGTTCATGCCCACTGTGGAATCATGCTGCACTGGCACATCGGACAATTGCACCTGTTCCATAGCGTACACGTCGTCGTTATGACTAGCGCCCTTGCCAAGATACGACGTATCGGACAGAATGATGTCTTCCTTATCGTCGCCTAGTACATCACCAAACAAATCTTGCTCAAGAGATTCGTAGGTATGCAACAAGGAGATCCGTTTTTGAACCTCTTCTATTTGGTTCCACAAATCAACGAGAGTAGATGTATAGTATACTCGTTCCTTTACCTCTAAATAGGCTTGGTAAACGATAGCCAATTCAGACTCATTAAGGCCCTCTTCGGCGCCGATTTCTTCAATCATTTGTTGAATTTGTTGATCTCGGTCGTAACGTTTAATTAAGGCCTTGCGAATGCGTTCAATCAATACTGTATCGATGAGTTCCATGCGTACCTCCTGTATTCAATACACTCATCCCTACCCACTAAACTAGCGCATACGAATCAATGTATAGAACTGTAAAAATGAATTGATTTTATAATCTCTAATATATTATTATAGCAGAATTTATAGGCTTTTTCCTTAATAATATAGGTGAAAGTCCCATAAAATTAGAATAAAAATAAAAATGAAAACCTCGATTCGAACAATCCTTCGTACTGTAAATTAGTACTACTAAAGATCATTCAAATCGAGGTTTACTAAAGAATCATTCAGATCGAGGTATAGTTATTTAAAATAGATTAACGGAATAGACGAGAATTCGCTCCTTTGCATCCTTTTCTTCAAAGAGATCGCTGCAGTCAATAGGTTCTTCCTGTTCGAGTCGCACATGGTTATTTAAGAAGTTTTCAACCTCTTCGTTAACATAGTAGAAAAATAATTTGATTTCACGCGGATGATGATACAGGGAATCAAAGATATTTCCTAATACGCGCTTAATCGTATGGAGTGCAAAGGGATTAAAGAAAAAGCATCGATCTGCTTGAGCTGGCAATTCATAGAGCGCCGCATCACCGTGTACAAAACTCACCCGATTGCGCGCTGCTGGGCTTTCACCATTGATAAGAGCCTTTTCATATAATCGTTCATCGTATTCGATACCGATGGGAATGACAGCCCGTTTGGTAAGCCATAAAAATGCTAACACGGCCCTTGCCACTGCCATAGTCGATAAGGGTATGTTTCTTGCGAATATGACCGCTGTTCGCCAAGCGCTCGAGGACGCAATAATCTGTCGGCTCATACGGATGATGCTCCGTATCGGACCGACTATCATCGCGGCCTGCTGTTTTTATTTGTAAAACCTGTTCCCATTCCTGCTCACTTGTCATATGTCTATTTTCTACCTTATATCAATCGTAATATATTAAGTAATATTAAGTAATATCTAGTTATATCAACTATTGTATATGCATATAATATTATTTACAAATAATACTAAATTGTGTAATATAATTATAGATAAAGGAAATAAATATTTTGCTAGCATTTTAATGCATGCAAAACAAAAGAGGAGGGTGGCAGCCCTCCTCTTTTTGTGCTAGTTACCGGCCTAATATCTATCTAGCCACTTGCAAATATAATATCCAATTATACTTGCTACGATAGATACTGTGAAGGAAATAAATATTTCGAGCATTTTAATACACCCCCTTCCTGTTACCAGTTTGGGGCGGTAACACCTATAGTATATACCAAAAGCACCCTTTTGGGTGCTATTCTTGTATACAAACATTTATTGCTGCTAATATGGTATACTAAAGAGTAATATTTCAATATTCTCATGTGCAGAATGATATGTCATAAAAAGGAGTGTCTACTTACATGGACAGTGATCTGACCTTAGATTTTATAATTATCGTCGTATTAATCATCGCCAATGGCTTATTCTCCATGACGGAGTTAGCCATCGTCAATGCGAAAAAACGTAAACTCGAAGAAATGGCAGAGGCAGGCAATGAACGTGCTAAAAAGGCCTTTGAATTAGCAGAAAATCCTAATAATATGTTTTCTACTATTCAAATTGGTATTACCCTCGTTGGTATTTTAACTGGTTTGTATTCTGGTGCGACCTTCTCTGGTCCATTAGAAGAGATTTTAGTAGCTAATATTCCAAGTATTGAGCCCTATGCAGCATCTATTAGCTCCTTACTCATCGTTACGGTTATCACCTATTTATCCCTCGTTATTGGCGAGCTCGTACCGAAACGTTTGGCCTTAAATAGTCCTGAAAAGATTGCCGTAGTCGTAGCAAAACCGATTTATTGGTTGTCTGTAGCCTTAAAGCCAATCGTTAGCTTCCTCGGCGTTTCCACAGAATTCCTCTTAAAATTACTAGGTGTGACTGTGAAAGAAGAGGCTCCTGTTACAGAGTCTGAAATCAACAAGATGCTCACCGAAGGCGTTGCTATGGGTGCTTACGAAGAAGAGGAACCAATTCTCGTAGAAAATATCTTCCACCTTGCAGATATGAACGCTGGCGACGTGATGACGCCGCGTACACAGCTCAAATGGATCGACCTAAACGGCACTGAGGACGAAATCATGGATGTCCTTAAAAATGCCAACCATTATCGCATTCCTGTTGGTACCGATTCCTTGGACGAACTCAATGGTCTCGTTACCGTATCTGACGTATTAGTTCAAATTATGCAACGTCCTAGTGAAAGTTCCATTCAAGATATTATCAAGTCTTGTCTCAAGGAACCTGTCCTCGTTCCAGAATCCATTCCGCTTATGAAGTTATTGAACGTCCTTCGTACTGAAGGCGTTCACGAGTCCATTATCCTCGATGAGTACGGCGGTTTCACAGGTCTCGTAACCTTGCATGACATCATGGAAGAAATCGTAGGCCTCATGCCTTCTGGTGAAGACGAAATCAAAGAAGAAGAAAATAAAATCATCGAACGCGATGGTGCATGGCTCGTAGACGGCCTACTCGACGTAGATGAATTTAAAGAATTCTTCCACATCGATGAAGAATTACCAGGCGAAGAAGATGACTTGTACAAAACTATGGGTGGCCTTTTGAATCTGCTCTTCGGTCGCATTCCAAAAGAACTAGACAAAGCAAAATGGAATGGCTATACCTTTGAAGTCATCGACATGGACAATACCCGTATCGACAAAATCCTTGTTACCTATGAAGAACCTATCGTAGAACAAGAAGAAGAAAAATAATCATATCTACTAGCTTACTATTATTAACGATTAAACCTTAATAATTTAGGGTATTTAAAGATAATTAAGCCTTAATAATTTAGGGTAAAGAAGATAACAAACAGTATATATAAAGCTTATAAACATGTATAAAAGAGTGAGTTCTCTAAGGAGGACTCACTTTTTTTATTACTAACAACCTAACAACCTAACAACCTAACAACCTATGATTTTAAAAATAAAAAGACATATGTTCAAAAATATACTAATAAATATGTCAAATAAGTATATAATCTTTTATATTCCGCATAAAGGGTAGAATTATATATTTAAATATAGTATTATTAAATTGTATAAAAATATATAAGTAGAATAGTATTTCTATATCCTTATCTTGTGTATGTATTTAGAAATATGCTAACAATAAAAGTCCTATGATGCTTAGTTGTAACGAATATGTTGCAGCTTTCATAGGGCTTATGTGTGGTAGTAAAAGGAGAGATTCTATGAATCCAAGAGTCATAGCAACCATAGGGGCACTCTTAATCAGGGACTGCCGTCATAAGTGGTTGTGGATCGAGAAAAGCCACCCTGAGGATACAACTCTCAAGGTGCGGACCATCACCATCGGTGAAGAATCAGGCACTACCAGTGCTGGTTATGCAGGCACCATCCACAATAAGACGGAAACTAAACTAGCCTTTCAAATTGGAGGCCGCGTTATCAACAAATTTGTTAATGTTGGTGATGTAGTAGAAGCAGGACAAGTGATTGCTCAAATCAACGGTTCTGATACGGCAGCACAAATGCAAAATGCAGAAGGCGCCGTAAAAGCAGCTCAATCGGCTTACGAATTAGCAGAAACAAATGCTAACAGATACCACGAACTCTATGCGCAACAAGCAATTAGTAAATTGCAATTAGACCAAGCGGAAAAACCAATTGAATGCGACAGCTGCTCAACTACAACAGGCCCAAGCAAGCCTCAATTTGAGTAGCAATCAAAATAGTTACACCAACTTAACGGCTCCAGATACGGGAATTATAACGGCCCTCAATCTTGAATCAGGCCAAGTGGTCGCAGCAGGTCAAAGCATTGGTACCTTAGCAGCTGGTCACGATCCAGAAGCAGTTATCGCTTTACCAGAACAAGAATTGAGTAAAATTCACGTAGGTAGCCCTGCCACTATTACCTTCTGGGCCTTGCCAGATGTAAAGGTGCAAGGTGTTGTACGTGAAATTTCACCAGTCCCAGATCCTGTAGCGAGAACGTATACCGTAAAAATTGCCTTACAAAATGCATCTAGTGAAGTACAACTAGGTATGACTGTTAACGTAAATCTAACGACAACAGATACTAGCAATATTACGATTCCTTTGACGGCTCTTGTGAAAGACTCGAACGGCAACAATGCAGTCTATATCATCCGCGATAAGAAGGCCCATCTCGTATCCTATCAAAACAGGCGATTTTGGTCAAAACTCAGTTATCGTCACATCTGGCTTAGCTAAAGGCGACATTGTCATCACCGCAGGTACCCAACAGTTACAAGAAGGGACGGCGGTTAGTCAATGAAACAATTTAACTTAGCCGAATGGGCTCTCAAACACAAGTCCATTATCTACTACTTCATGGCTGTGCTCCTCACCTTTGGTATCTTCTCATACTCCCAAATGGGACGTATGGAGGACCCGGACTTTACGATGCGCACCATGGTAGTCGGCGTTGCTTGGCCAGGGGCTTCCCCGCAAGAAATGTCGGACCAGGTAACGGACAAACTAGAAGAAAAATTGCGCGATCTACCTGGCGTAGATTATACGAAATCTTTCACAGACGGCAGCAAATCGGTAATTTATATTAATCTGAAAGAAGATTTGCCATCTGATAAAATTCGTCCCGCTTGGGAAGAAGCGCGGAATATGATCAACGACGAATGGAAATCACTGCCCCAAGGCGTTCAAGGCCCTACCATCAACGATCGATTCGACGATGTATACGGCATCATTTACGCCATCAGTGGTGATGAATATTCGTACGAAGAAAAGCGGCAACAAGCAGAAGACTTGAAACGTCAGCTTTTATCAGTTCCTAATGTTAAAAAAATCAGCCTCATTGGGGTTCAACAACAAACCCTTAATGTAACGATCAACAAGGATAAGCTAGCATCTTATCAAAGTCAGCACGCAACAGCTATTAACGGCTATCAAACAGCAAAGTATGATGGTTCCAGCTGGTATGATTACGACGGATACAAACAATGTATATCTCCGCGTTAATGGCCTATTCGATAGCCCTCAAGCGGTACAAGATATGCCAATCCGCATCAATAATCAAACGTTGCGACTCGGCGATATGGCTGATGTAACTATGACCTATCAAGATCCTAGCAATCCACAGTTCTACTTTGAAGGTAAACCAGCTATTGGCATTGCCATCTCTATGGATGCAGGGGGCAATAATATCGAATTCGGTGAAGCTATCGATAAAAAACTGGCGGAATTAAAGAAAACCTATTCCTGCAGGCCTCGAACTCAGTCAAGTATCGAATCAGCCTCACATTGTTAAAGAATCCATTGGCGATTTTTCTCAATCCTTATTTGAAGCCATCGCCATCGTATTGCTCGTAAGCTTTGCATCCCTTGGCTTGCGAACAGGTGTTGTAGTAGCCCTCACCATTCCAGTCGTTGTGTCTACGACATTCATCTGATGTATGAAAACGGTATTTACTTTGCACAAGGTTAGCCTAGGTGCCCTCATCTTTGGCACTGGGTACTACTCGTGAGACGACGCCATCATCGTTGTAGAAATGATGAGCGTTAAACTCGAAGAAGGTTGGGGACACTTTAGAGCGAGCCACCTTTTGCTTACCAGATCTACGGCGTTCCCTATGCTATCTGGTACGCTTATTACCTGTGCAGGCTTCTTGCCATTAGCACTAGCAGAAGGGATGGTAGCAGAATTTACAAAAATCTCTATCCATCGTTGTATTTATGGCTCTCATCCTATCCTGGTTTTGCTTCTGTTCTCGTCAGCCCTGTTCTCGGTTATAAAAATCATCGAAAATAAAGAACCAAAACCTGAATCAGAATGGACTAAACGAGACCATATCATGCACGAGCTTAGGCGTTACGTTCAATACAAAGTTTGAAAAGCTTTTTACATTGGGCTATTAGGACACCATAAAGTAGTATTACTCATCACCTTAGTGCCTATTTGTGTTATCTCTACTTTCACTACCATTGATCAAACAGGAATTCTTCCCGTCATCAACGCGTAATGAAATTATCGTGTCCATGCAGTTCCCTCAAAGCTCATCCATTGAGTACACCGCTAACCAAGCAAAGATCATCGATGAACATTTGCAAGGGGACGAACGCATTGCAACGTTCTCATCCAATATTGGACAAGGTTCTCCTCGTTTCGTCCTCACCTTGGAACCTGAATTGCAACGAAACAATTTCTTACAATATGTAATCGTTACAAAATCCTTAGAGGACCGAGATAACCTATATAATGAATTAACGTCTTACTTAAATACAGAATTCCCATCAGCTCTTGTAAATGCTCAGTTTGTACAAATCGGGCCTCCATCTAAGTATCCTGTTATGCTCCGCGTAGCAGGTCCTGATCAAAAGGTGGTAAAAGACATTGCAAACCAAGTAAAAGCCAAAATGCAAGGCGACAAGGATTTACAGAATATATCCTTTGACTGGCCAGATACAGAACCAGTAGCCAATATTCACATCGATCCAAACAAGGCACGCCTACTAGGTATCGATAGCTACGCTGTATCCTTGCACTTACAAAGTCTATTATCTGGTACAAAATCTGGTGAATATTACGAAGGCAATCAAACTATACCTGTTACCTTCCGTTTAGGCGGCAACGAACAGCATAATTTAAGTGCCCTTTCGTCCTTACCGATTCAAACAGGCAACGGTTCCTACGTACCACTTAACCAAATTGCTACTATTACCATGACGCAAGAGGATGGTATTATTTGGCACCGTAACATGATGCCTACCATCAGTGTGTATGCTAATGTAAAACCTGGCGTCTTAGGCAATGCGAAAACGAAAGAGGTCTATAAATCCTTACAAGACATTCGCGATTCCTTGCCTACAGGCTATACGATTGAGCTAGACGGTGCTGCTGAAAAAAGCGTAACAGCAGTTCAAAGATTATTAAAACCAATGCCGATTATGCTCTTTGTAATCATGACAATTCTCATGTTCCAATTGAAGCGTATCGCCCTCATGATAATGGCTTTACTCACAGCCCCACTAGTACTCATCGGTGTCGTATTAGCACTCAATATTACGAGAACGCCGTTAGGCTTTATGGCGATTCTAGGTATCATCGCCCTATCGGGTATGATTATCCGTAACTCCATTATCTTGTTAGACCAAATCGAAATCCACAAGGCAGAAGGCCAAAAACCTCGTGAAGCGATTATCAACTCCGCTACACTTCGTTTCCGCCCTATCATGCTCACCGCTCTCGCAGCGATTTTAGGCATGATTCCTCTCATGGGATCTGTATTCTGGAGCCCACTAGCCATCGCCTTCAGCGGCGGCCTACTAGTGGCAACGGTGCTAACACTTATCGTACTACCAGTCATGTACGCAAGCTGGTACAAGATTAAATAATTACAAATATACCTACATTTGTAAAAGCTAATATGTACTAGGAACTTTATTTCCTTAGTAAAAATCCCCTAATCTTTGTAAAAGCTATATAGCTTATACATTGATTAGGGATTTCATTATATACAGTAACATATAAAAACAGCAGGACTAAAGCCTGCTGTTTTTTAGTCACAAGAATACATTGCAACTTACTTATTTCCCTTAGGATTATATTAACAGTTATATCTAACGTAGTCTACTATCTATTAAACTACAACAGCTGTACCATTGCATGTAATCATGAGCATGCCGTTTTGTGCACCTACAGTGCTATATTGGAAGGATACACCAATAATAGCATTAGCGCCCAATTTAGAAGCGCGTTGAGACATTTCATCGAGAGCTGCTTGGCGGGCACTCATCAAAGAATCTTCATAGCTGCCACTACGACCACCAACGATGTCACGAATACCAGACATGAAGTCTTTAACGAAGTTACGACCTTCTACTACTTCACCAAATACAATACCTTTGTACTCTTGTACAGGTTTGTTTTCAATATGAAAAGTTGTTGTAATAATCATAATTCTCTCCTCATTATCTATCAAAGTCACGGTCTAGGTTAACTTCTTTCAACGGCACAACTTTAGTTTTGTTGATATATTTGTAACCTAGGTAAACTGCAAAGAAGATTGGCAAGCCAATATACGCAACGGATACGCCGTACCAGTCGATTGTTTCGCCTGTGAAAGCGGAGTAGTTTTGACCAGCGATGATGATGACGCAAAGAATGAACGCCAAGATTGGACCTACTGGGAATAACCATGCTTTGTAAGGCAATTCGCTAAGATCTCTGCCTTGTGCAATGAAGGCACGACGGAAGCGATAGTGAGAAACAGCGATACCAACCCATGCGATGAAGCCGCAAAGACCGGAGATATTAACAATCCAAGTATACGCAGTACCTTCGCCGATGAAGCTTGTAAGGAATGCAAATAAACCAATTGCTGTAGTTAAAATTAACGCTGGCACTGGTACGCCACGGCTATTAAGCTTAGCAAAGATTTGAGGTGCTTGACCTTCTTTAGCGAGTGCGTACAGCATACGCGTAGAAGAATATAGACCAGAGTTACCAGCACTGAGTACTGCCGTTAAAATGATAGCATTGATGAAGTTAGCAGCAAAGGCAAAACCAAAGCGGTCAAATACGAGTGTAAATGGAGAAATAGAAACGTTTTCCACACTAGCATTCAAAAGATTTGGATCAGTGTATGGAATCAAGAAACCGATAACTGTGAAAGCACCGATATAGAACAATAGAATACGCCAGAAGATAGAGTTAATCGCTTTTGGCACGTTCTTTTCAGGGTCTTCTGCTTCACCAGCTGCTACGCCAATAAGTTCAGTACCTTGGAAGGAGAAACCAGCTACCATGAAGATAGCGAGGATGGATTCCCAGCCACCTACGAATGGCGCTTCCCCTATTGTCCAGTTTGTAAAGCCTGGAGATGTGTCACCAATGCCAAAAATGAGCATGGATCCACAGAATAGGAATACGAATACAGTAATAACCTTGATGCTAGAGAACACATATTCACTTTCACCAAAGGAACGAGTCGATAAATAGTTCAAGCCGAATAGAATGAGCAAGAACAAAGCAGACCATACGATGGCAGGCACATCAGGGAACCAATATTTCATGATGAGCGCCCCTGCTAATACTTCAGCAGCCAAGGTAATAGCCCAGTTAAACCAGTAGTTCCAGCCTAAGGCAAAACCAAAGGCAGGGTCTACATAGCGTTTTTGCATAAGTCCTGAAGGAACCAGGAATCAGTAAGTGAGTAGCCATTTCCCAAGAGAAGTCATGAGGAAGTAAAACCATAATACCAATGAGCGTATAAGCTACAAGCGCACCACCAGGTACTGCAGTACTTACTACTTCACCACCGGCAACGAATAAGCCAGTACCGATAGCACCGCCAAGAGTCGATCATATTCATATGACGCGCTTTCAGGGACTACGTTTTAGATGTTGATCTTGTTAGACGTAAACTCTACGTTATTATTTTTGATTATCAGCCATGGTGCACCTCTTACAAATCTAGATTACGCACGTATTTTGCGTTATCTTCAATAAATTTACGACGAGGTTCTACCTATCGCCCATGAGAACTGTAACATTTTGTCAGCTTCGATAGAATCTTCCAAGCTAACTTGTAAAATCGTACGATTTTCAGGGTTCATAGTAGTTTCCCATAATTGTTCAGGGGTTCATTTCACCCTAAACCTTTGTAACGTTGGATAGTGATACCATCACGGTACTACTTCATCAAGCTTAGCAGTTAATTCCGCATCAGAGTATACATACCATTGGGATTTACCCTTCTTGATTTGGTACAAAGGAGGTTGAGCAATGTAAATATACTCTTCCTCTACCAATGGTTTCATATAGCGGTAGAAGAATGTTAATAACAAGGTACGGATATGAGCGCCATCAACATCCGCATCAGTCATAATGATAATCTTGTTATAACGGGATTTTGTAATATCGAATTCTTCCCCAATGCCAGTACCGAAAGCAGTAATCATGGAGCGAATTTCGTTATTCGCCAAAATCTTATCAAGGCGTGCTTTTTCTACGTTAAGGATTTTACCGCGCAACGGCAAAATCGCTTGGTAACGACGGTCGCGACCTTGTTTTGCAGAACCGCCCGCAGAATCACCTTCGACTAGATAAATTTCAGTCATAGATGTATCTTTTTCGGAGCAGTCTGCCAATTTACCAGGAAGGCTGGAAATTTCCAAAGCATTTTTACGACGAGTTAAGTCGCGGGCTTTACGAGCTGCCTCACGAGCACGGCTAGCCATTGTTGCTTTTTCGATGATTTTCTTCGCATCTTGCGGATGTTCTTCAAAGAATGTTTTAAGACCATCAGATACGATAACATCTGTAATACCTTTAACTTCGCTATTGCCAAGTTTAGTTTTTGTTTGGCCTTCAAATTGAGGTTCCAATACTTTTACAGAAACAACAGCTGTCAAACCTTCACGTACGTCTTCACCGAAAGATTGGACTCCATTTTCCTCGATCAAGCCAGCTTTACGGCCATAATCATTGAGGGTACGAGTCAAAGCAGCACGGAAGCCAGAAAGATGTGTACCACCGTCAATAGTGTTGATGTTATTTACGAAGGACAACAAGTTTTCGCTGTAAGTATCGTTATATTGTAAAGCTACATCTACTACTACGTCATCTTTTGTATTTTCGATGTTGATTACAGTTGGATTAACAACTTCTTTATTTTCGTTCAAGAATGTGATGAAAGAACTCAAACCACCTTCATAGTGGAAGCTTTCAACACGAGGTTCCTCTTGGCGCAAATCGCTCAATGTAATGCGAAGTCCTTTGTTAAGGAATGCCAATTCTTGTAAACGCATTTTCAAAGTATCAAAGCTGAATACTGTAGTTTCAAAAATCTCAGCATCTGGCTTGAAGATAACAGTAGTACCAGTACCTTCTGCTTTTACCAATTTCTGTGCAACTCGGAAGTCTTGTGACCACGAGCAAAAGAAATTTCTTGAACGATACCATTTTGAGCTACTTGAACCTTAGTCCATTCACTCAACGCATTTACTACGGAAATACCTACGCCGTGAAGACCACCAGACACCTTGTAGCCGCCACCGCCGAATTTACCACCGGCATGTAATTTAGTTAATACTAACTCTACCGCAGACATACCAGATTCATGCATCCCTGTTGATACCACGTTACCATCATCCACAACAGTAATACTGTTATCTGGATTGATGGACACTTCGATGTGTAGCGTAACCAGCAAGCGCTTCGTCTACAGAGTTATCTACAACTTCGTATACGAGGTGATGCAAACCGCGGGCAGACGTACTACCAATGTACATCCCCGGGCGTTTACGCACCGCGTCGAGACCCTCAAGAACCTGAATATTCTGAGCGCCATAATTTTGTTCAGGCATGAAACAAACTCCTCCTAACAATCTATCTCACTGTACATACTAGAATTTGTATGACAACACATGTACAGGATTAAACTTTATCTCTTTATTATACTATAAAATTCATCAATTCGCCTCATTAAAGTCTTAATACTAATACCAGATCCGTAAACGCAATCATCAGTGACCACATAGGTCTTGATTTGCTCCTCTGGCACCATGGCGATATACTCTAAGCTTTCATAGTGATGAATAGGACTTTTATGGGACTTTCCGCCCTTAGCGTGCACCATAGTAATGATGGATTCAATCGGTACGGAAACGGTATCCCCAATATGAACGTACATAGGAATGCCTCCTCTACTTTTCTAATGTCCCATTTAATGAATCAATTTTGCGCTGTTCTTCTTCTGCAAGGAACTTAGATCGATATTTGTTGCACAAATTAATAACGTGCTGATCCGTTAACTCATCAGGCTTCTTATGAGTGATGAGCATAGCCACCATATACATATGACGGCGATTGATAGATCCTTTATAAATTTTATCTAAGTAAAAGTATATGGATTCCCGCATGGCTTCTGCAAAGTCTGGGAAGGTACACTGTATAAACTGCTGACAGTCGCTGTATTTAAAGTACGGATACTTTCTAATAACCGCCTTAATATCCTTAATATGAGCGCGATGCAATTCGTATTCGCAAGTGGGACAGATTTCTTTTTTAGATTCCATGTGCATGCCACATCGACCACAACGATGATAGCCATGCTGCTCTAAATAGATTTCCTGCTTTCGAGCCGTAATTTGTACTTTTCTGAAAGCAGCCTTTAATTCTTCGTTATCCGTTTGTTCTAAAGATTTATCGATGGCATCTACGTCTTCTTTTGAAAGCACGATATCTGCAAAATTAATCTTTTTAGATTCCCCTATTTTGTCAGGAAGAGATATAGACGTATTGTTCTCTGCTTTCACATAGCTCTGACGTTTCATAATAAAGCGAATATCTTTGATTACCTCTTGATGGTAATACTTGTTAACACCCTCAATGATACGCCGTTTTTGCATCTGTAGTTCCTGCATCCACATGGAATTATCTGCACTAATCACCATATCTGGAGGCTTGATAGACACAATTTTCGTATGGTCTGCAATGACATCGCCCACTACATGACGCCACTTGTGAACGAGGGTATTTAATTTATATTGTTCCAGTAAATTCAGTTTTGCTAAGGCCTTTGGTAAACAAAGATCAAGGCTGTCCATACTGAACCTAACCCCCTTCACAAGAAATAAATTGAACCGATTTCAAATCTTTAAAATCGTGAATATCTGTAGTAGTAATAAATGTTTGAATACGTTTATGAATAAACTGCAATAAATTACGCTCTGTCTGACTCATCAGGTTCGCTTAATACATCATCCAATAACAAAACTGGATATTCCCAACCTCAGACTTGATAAACTCAAAGCTCACTCAGCTTTAAGGATAGTACAGCTGTTCGTTGCCGCCCTTGGGATCCAAATTTCTTTAAATCCATCGCATCAGAGAAAAATCTAAGATCATCGCGATGAGGACCTACGCTGGTCGTTAATCGATGACGATCCTGTGGCAATGCTGCTGTTTTAATGCGCTCGTAAAAGCCTTCCTTTCTATATTCTAAGGAACCATTCTCCATGTAAGGCTGTTCATAACCAATGGTCAAATTCTCGAGTCACCGTCAATTTACAGTTCATCAAATCGATAAGAAGGTTAATTTTCTTCAAGCTTTCCTAACCGTTTTTGACGATAAAGCTCGCCATATCTACTAGCTGTAAATCCCATTCTTCAGAGGAATGCTTTTGCTTACCTCGTATTCCTTATGACTGCATTTCGTTGCTGTAATAACCGATTATACTGCATCAACTGATGATAATAAGTAGCGCTAGTCTGAGAGATTTCCATATCGAGAAAACGTCTACGCCCTGACGAGCGTTCCTTTGATGAGCTGTAAATCTTCAGGACAGAAGATAACTGTATTTAATGTACCAATCAGTTCTTTTTGAGATATTTTAGTATCGTTTAAGCGAATATCCTAGGACCTGGCGGAATAGCAATATTTACCTTTTTGAGGCGTATCCTTTTTCTCAAACTTAACGACAATGCCTGCTTCATCAGCATTGAACATGAGCATATCCGATGTATCGTTGGTCCGATGGCTTTTACCAATGGTCCCCACATAAATGGATTCGAGGATATTCGTCTTACCAGCCCCATTGGTGCCGTGTAAAACGATAATCTCCGGATTGAACTGAATCTGTACATCCTTGTAATTACGAAACTGGAATAATTGCAGTGAGTCACTTCTCACCGATTATGCCTCCTCTTGAGTAATTACGAGATCTACATCGAGACCTTCGCAAGAAATCACGTCCCCAACGCGACACTTCTTGCGCTTTTCTGTCACAACTTGACCATTCAAAGTAAGAATGCCTTCATCAATAAAGTATTTAATTTGACCACCTGTTTCGATAATGCCTTCTAACTTCAACAACTGATCAATTTGAATGTACTCCGTATGAATGGGTACCTGCTGTTGCTCTTTCATAACGTCCTCCTATAGTGGACAAATTATAACTATATGGGAATTAGGTAACAATGACTTTCAATCATCATTACCTAATAAAAATATGTATATTAATTCAGTAAAAGTCACGCATTTGTACGAACTGGTGTTACTACGTATGTATAGTTCGGATTATTGTCTTGGCGAATGACAACTGGACCATTTTGTTTTAAGAACAAGTGGATGTTGTCGCCTGTGCTGTGGCGCAAGATGTCAGAGATGTAGCGGCCATTGAAGGAGATAGTGAAAGGTGTTCCTTTAAATTCAACAGCTACGTCTTCTTTTGCCATACCTATTTCAGTATTTTGAGTAGACAATGTTACATTACTTTCAGCCCAATCATAACGAATTACGTTATAGCTGATGTCTTTAGCCAATAAGGATACGCGGTCAACAGCACCAGCGAATTCGCGCGTATATCGATAACAGCGCATAGAGTCGAATTGGGAAGGAATTACCTTTTTCATATTCTGGGTACGTGCTTCGATCAAGCGAGAAATGATGTAAATCGATTCAAAGTTAAACACGATTTGATGTGCGATTCCAAATGATGTTGATCTATCGCTGGATTATCTGTTAGTAACAAACGAGATACTCAGCCAACGTTTTTGTAGGAATGATGGCGCGCATTGGTGCAGTTGCTGGTTCATCAATAGTAATTTTTCTTAACAGCCATACGATGTGTATCAGTAGCAACCATAGTGACTTCATTTTCTTTTGATTTCAAGAAGAGCACCAGTAAATACAGGGACGATCTTCGTCTGTTGCAGCTGCGTAGTTTGTTAAATCGATGAGTTCTTTCATAGCAAAGCTATCGATGTTTCACATGATCTTGGTCGTGAATTTGTTCAACCAATGAAATCATCTGGATGTAATGTTACAAGGTTGAATTCGGAAGAACCAGATGTGATTGTTAAAGAATTACCGTCCTCTGGTTTATAAAGTTCGATAGTATCGCCGGGTAATTTGCGGATTAATTCTTGGAAAATAACGGGAACCAACTACTAAGGTACCGGTGTTCTTTAATGTCGCCAGTCGATGGTTAAACGAATGCCGAGTTCAAAAATCGTTACCTTGTAATTCTACTTACCATTTTTGTAGTCATGTAGATAGCGCCTGGTAAATTGGAACTTGTTTTATTTTGAGATACCTTTTTGCAATACGTTGATTGCTTTTTGGAGATTTTGCTTTTGGGAATGTAATATGCATTTATAACTCCTTTACTGATTTGTATGTTTGTTTGTAATATTCTATGTTTGCTACCGTAGATGCTCTATGATATTCTACGATGATCTGTTTCTACCGTTTTTGATTGTTTGTTAGTTTTAGTAGTAGTAATAGTAGGTATCGTTCATAGTGTGTAAAAAGTGAATTGTACTAGCTGTCAGTGATTTTTGGGTTGTGTATAACTATGTTGATAGTTTGTAACCACTTATCCACATATCTCACAGGTAAGTGCGAGTTTTTGATATCCACAAAGTTACGCACAATATATCCACAGAGTTATCCACAGGTTGTTAATTTCGGTTTGAATTTCTCCTACTATGCGTTTTGTTTCTTCGTCAATTTCCTTCGTGATTTTATCGTACGCATGGAGAATTGTTGTATGGTCACGAGAGCAGTCACATTTGCGGATAACTTTCGTCGATCGTCATGTCGCGGCATAAATACATGGCGATTGCCGTGGGAATGCGAATTGAGCCTTCTCTTCTTGCCGAGCAAGTCTTGCTTTTAATATTGAAATAAGAACTTACAAAATTCTGGATGCTTATATAACCATGTTCACCTCTTCTGTGAACGAGCCTAGCCAAAGGCTTGTTTTGTGATATTCTAGGTCGATAGATTCAAGACGTCGATCGATGGATGCGGTGCTGATTAATTCTGGTGAAAGCACCTTGCAACACGCGGACATTTTCGCTAAATTGTAACGCTACGTAGTTGATGGAGTCGTTATCGATGCGATAACACGGTTCTTTTTATATTCTCGTTCTAGCGCAAAGATTCAAAGATGGCAATGCGCGTTTTCTAAATCTGGATTTTCCATGGTGGCAGTGTAGCCAGTTTGAAACGAGAACAGAGACGGTCTTCGAATTGCTCCATATCGTTTGGCATCGTATCAGAGGTAGGACGATTTGCTTGTTGTTATTTAATAACTCATTGAACGTATTAAATAGTTCAGTTTTCGCTACTTTCACGACTTTCAAGGAACTGAATATCGTCGACGTGAGTACATCGATATTGCGGACGTGTTACGGAACAATTTTACCTTGGTTATGCTGGCAATGTTTCGACGAAGATGTTCATCAAAAGTTTTCGCTCGTAATGGACATAACCTTCATGTGGATGATTTTCCTTGATGGCATTGCCAGATGGCATGCATCAAATGCGTTTTACCTAGACCTGATGGACCATAGATAAAGAGCGGTTTGCTAATCGCCACCTGGGAATTCAGCTACATTTTGAGCAGCTCCAAATGGAATGCGGTTGCGCGCCTGTTACATAATTATCAAAACGGTACGCTGGATTGAGGTTAGATAAGGACAAATCTACAGGTACATTATCAGACTGTAATGTGGAATGTTGTAGTTTTCAACTGTACTAGGCGCCACCACTGGCTCATCTGAATATTCACAGGCGCTGTGCGCGCGATGTAGACAGGCTCCTGATACACCGGTGTGTAGAACTCATCTTGTTGAGCTTTTTCCTCTACCACAGGCGGTAATGGCATCGGTGGAGCCCCTACAGGAGCATCATCGATGAGACTTTCATCAACAAAGGTAGTATCTATACTCTCTTGATTGAAATCGAATAACACCATATCTCGATGAGAACTGATAACCGTAGTAATAGTATCCTGTAAAAGCCTTGCTAATCGCGGCCGCTGATCGATTAAGTTTTAACAAATGTTTGCATGACCAATATGATCGAATGACTGTCGAGAGACATGGAATCAACGATGACGTAACGCGCAAGTACAATGCGTCAGGCAAATGTTGCATGTTCTTTTTCGCTCTCTTGCAATATATATGTTCCCATATATTATTCAAATCAAATGATTGCATGACGTGCCTCTTGTGTATAACTATTACGATAAATGTGTATAACTTTAGGAATAATGTGTATAACTATTGTAAAAGCTAGAAAATCATATTATTCCTGTGAATAACCTGTGCACAACCTGTGAATAAGTGAAAAATAAAATTTCTCCCAACCAGATAATAACTGACTTTATAGATTAACACAGGTCAAAAGAGATGGATAACCTTAAGTTATCCAACAAAAACTTATAAAAATATATACTTTTTCCTAATTTCAGTTATGATTGTCATTGAAAATCACTAGTTTGTCATTTATTCTGTGGATAACTTTTGATCTATCCGAAGGAGAAATGTTAATAACCTCGTAACTACCTCATCTTTTGTTCATCAATTACTTTTTGAGGAGGACTGAAAACTCACTTTTATCGCTCCCATGCGACGCGTAAGTCACTCAAAAGAAGTTTTCAGTCCCTCCTCCTATAAGATAATTTTACATTCAAACACATAGATGAGTAAATTGATGAACATAACAGCATCAACCTTTCAGATAATCAAACTATACGATCAATAAAAATGACAACTAGTGATTTTTCTGAAAAGGGAGTGTTAGGAGCAGGAATAGATGGGATTTTTGACCGAAACGATGAGTATGGAGGAGAAAACCACATCTATTCCTCCCCTTTTTCAATCAGAGATCAAAAGGTAAATTTGTCTTATATAAAAAGATTAGAATGTGAGTTCTTGTGTTGTTGTAAATTGATGTTACGTTTACATCGTAGTGGGTGTAAGGTGATATTAGCTTTTAGGGAGGGAATATAGGGTCCTTTTGAGCGACTTTACGCGTCGTATGGAGCGATGAAGGAGCCCTCTTTTGGAAAACGTAACATCATTCCCTATCTCCTTCCCTCAGAGGATAAAGGTGAAAATTTGAATAATCCTTGATCCGTATTCTGAAAGACTTTTAGATTTGCTATAAAACTGATACTACTTTTTATACTGGTAGTAGGTGTTATAGTAGTCACAGAATGTGTGTGAGCGAGGAATAGATGTGGATTTTGACCGACTTACGCGTCGTAAGGAGGAAAACCACATCTATTCCTCCTCATAGTAGTATCAGCTTTTAAGTTCTATCGAGTAAGCAAAATCTATATAAAAGTCCTCAGAATAGCCCCTAAAATATTGACAAATTTACGTTTTAACTCTATAATTACCCTGTTATGGTATAAGAAAAACAATACAAAATGACGAGGTGTGTTTTTACTAATGAAACGTACTACCAACCAAATACTCTTTGGAGAAAAACGTACCCATGGTTTCCGTGAACGCATGAAACTATCGGCACTGTCCTGTTTTAAAAAAGACGTGCAAAAGGCAGAAAACGCTTATCTGCATAATATAATAGTTGTTAGTAGGAGAAACCTATGCTGCACAAGTTTTTCATTCTTAGGACTAGGACAATGCATATGGATTATTGCCTCGATAAAAGCAAGACGACTGACGCACCAACAATGAATATCGCCTGTGTATAAGCACGGTAAATACGAAGTGAGTACGTATGTGTGTACTGTATCGTATGCCCGTGGCGAAGTAACTGACTCGCATTGGTTTTTAACAGGCAAAAAGGTTGAGTTGTGCAGTGGCGCGCAACCGAGCTAGACGCCTTATGAAAGAGGTATATCGCTCAATCAACATTCCATTCGCGAAGGATATCATATCGTAAATTGTTGACGTACTTGAAAAACGCTACCTACGAAAAGTGGAAAAAGGGAGATTTTGTATCTCTTGCGAAAAAGCAAATTATTGGTACTAAATGATAAAATGGGACCACAAGTTAGAGAGCTTTGGTCGCTTTTTGTGCATATGGAGATTTCTAAGAAAGCGCTATATAACGATCGCTACGACTTTTTAATTAGGGTTCCTATCAGCTTGCACATATCTCCCTAAAACACTGGATGTTGCCGTTATTATCCGACATGTTCACCCATACTCTGCAGACTGTCAGAAAATATATGGTCCTTTGAAAGGTAGCTGGACTGGGTTTAAAACGCATACTTCAAGCTGTCATCCTTTCCATAAGAGTGGCTATGATCCAGTTCAAATTTCCACTTGGGCTTAGGCTGGTGATGTTGTGTGAAAGCACCCTCGCATTACCATTTAGCACAGATTTGGAAATACACAGAGCATCTGTATGGATGAAAACTCAGACCATACTCATAACGATATAGATGCGCAGAGACGGAACTCTAGGACTCAGTGAAAAGAGAGAAACAATGGAATAAGTAGTGTATTCCAACCTATCGTTGATTTAATGAGTTCTTTGGCACTTACGCGTCTCCAATTAATCCCAAATGAGTGAGTTATCCAAGCTTGCGGTGTAGCTATTATCCTTTTTAACAATCTTTTATTAAAGCGATTTAGAGCACCACTTTACTGTTAAACAAATTAAATCCATGAACGCATGCAAGAGTTGCAGCCTGCATGCAAGCAGAATTGCAGAATAAAATACACCATCGCCTGCAAGATTGCAAAGCGGAAATGGGTGTACGTGTACAAAGAATATGGGCGTTAACTCCACTAGCTGGCTGCTTGCAACTGTTTAGTGGTGCAAATGCCACTCTCGATCGCTATCTTCTACGCTTTGCCAAAAGGCTATCCGCTACTGATCAGAAAACTATAGTACCAATTCTTATGGCTACCTAGCCTTGGCGAACACTGCATCCAATGCACATTTTGCCAGTATTGAGTGCGGCGTCCATCTCTGGATTATGTCTAAACAAACCCAGGCGGCGGTGCAACTGGTGCTGCTGCAGCAACAACAAAAAGATTATGACAATCTTTGTATGCTCTATTCATTGAGTTTACATCTCCCTTAACTTCCCTTCTGGCTAGTTGTTACTGGATCAGTATCCAATGTGTTCCAATTTGTGCAACATGTCATTTCCTTATTACAAGGCTAGAAGCTAAAACAGGAGACACTATGGAGATTTATCGATGTATCTGCTAAAACCATTGAAGCATGCCATTGCCAAGGTGTAGCTCACTGCAGCTGGAAGAAGAGTACCAAGAATTGGTTGCTGAAACTAAAGTTTTTAGAACAACCTTCTAATGGCTTTCTTTGGGCATTGGTCGTAAACCAGCAGCTGTGCGCTTATTCTTCACAGCTATGGCACCGCTACCGTGGGAAGAAGCCTGGCTCAAAACAGAAGAACACTGCAGCTGTTGCTTCCAAGCCGGTTGCAACGACTGAAACAGAAGTGCAAGAAACAGCAGCTGTGGAATCTTTTGATGAGAAGTAGAAGAGCCTTCTAAAGGAACTTTCAAAAGAAGACCAACAAGAAATTGCTGAGTAAACAATTCCTCGATGATATAAGTTTACTCACGTCACTCTGACAGTATATCGATGATGACGAAAGATAAAATTACATCCCAAGTACACGGTGAAGAGCTAGTAGCATTTTCGATCGTAGCAAACATGCCAAAACATTGGATGCTGTATCCACTGACTTAACTCATCGTGGGTCTCGCAAGGATGTATCCAGTACTACCGCCACATCAGTTGTGGATGTGGAAGGTACCGTTCTCGCCGAGGAAGAAACATTGGTGAATCTCAGCGGAAACTGCTTGGCTTCTACGTAAAACGCAACCGTCAAAAGAAGGTTTCCTTAGAACCGATGAATGCTGAACGTAAAATCATTCACACCGCCCTTCAGCGACAAAGCATGTGTAATACGAACAGCGAAGGGGACGAACCGTTCCGTCACGTTGTACTTTCTTACAAAAATAATATAGTGGTGCAGCTTTCGAATGGCAGAGCTGTCAGTTGTTTGCTGCTGCGCTATTCTTTTAAGGTTATGGTGAGCTAACCTAAGTTAATCTTCATGCAGCAAGACTAGTTTAGTTTAACTCACAGAGCGAAGACATGAATATTGGATATGTCCAAAACATATATTGTAAGCAGTAAATCAAAACGTGATGAATCTTGATTTCGCGATATGTCTCAAGCAAATGCATAATGAGATTATCGAAATACGGAGAGTTTTATGTATATAGATGATACAATAGCGCTACTATTGCGACGCCGCCCGGCATCGGCGCTGGTATTGATCGTGTTGGCAAACGAAGGCGATAGTTTTCCCACTGCAACAGCCTGTTCAAGAGCGCCGCTGGCACCGTTCGCACTGATGGACCGCCATAAAATAGGAACGATTCAACACGGGACCATTGTGAATCCAGCAACAGAACAAGACTAATTTCGACGAGGTTCTCAAAGAGTTATTAATGAGAAAGCCACTCCATTTACCCATAATACGGCAGAAGGTGCGCAGAAATTCAGTGTCACGGCGCGCATTGCCAGCCGGTTCGACAAATCTTGAAATCGCTCGTAAATCACGATGTGCGCATGGCAGGAGCAGGGGTGAATTTACGAAGCGTGCCTTTATGAACGGACGTATCGACCTCACCCAAGCGGAGTGCTGATCGGGTGATACTATTGAGCGAAAACGGAGGACTCCTCTCTCTTGCTGTGGCGCAGCTGGACGGCACAAGCTTTCGTCCTTTGTAAAAGATGTGCGTGAACACCATCGCTATGATTGCTCAGTTTAGGCAACCACCATCGATTATCCTGAGGAGGATATTGAGGACGCAACGAGCCAAGAGGTTCGCGATCGATTACAGGCCGGCTTTTGAAAGCTGCGGATGAAACTCTTGTCCACAGCGCGAACATGGACGCCTCTAATATTCTGCGACGCACATGACGACAGTTATTGCAGACCGAGTCCAAATGCGGGTAACCATCGAGCCATGAACGCTCTCTTGCAGTGAAAACCGCGTCATTGTAACGGACATTCGGGGACGACGCGATAAGTATTGAAGAACATATGACCGTAGAAGGCATCTCTCTGCGCCTCATCGATGCGGCGGGCATTCGAGACACACAGACACGGTGGAAGCCCTCGGTGTGGAACGAGCTCGATGATTATATCAATAAAGCGGCACATCGTGCTCTGTGTTATCGATGGGTCTACTCCATTAACTGAAGAAATCGAAATTTTGACCTCTGTTGTTAGCGGTTTAGAACACCATGCACTCCCTCAATAAGTCCGATGTAGCACAAGTCGTTACAGACGAAAATATTAAAGAACACGGGTAGTTTACAGCTATCGGAACGGCATTAGTGCTAAAGAAGGCGAAGGCTCTGCAGTTCTCTCTAAATGGGCAGTACAAGAACTCAGCCCACGGCGGTCGCGTAGAAAACAAAGACAACAGCGCCACGATCGAGTGACGTGCGCCACGGTGGCGGCCTCATGGAACAAGCCAGCGCTCCAAGTGGGAACAGACCTCTTCCTCTATCGACATGTGGGCATGCCGGTGGACTTGTAGCTACCGACCTGCGCGGCCTGGGAACTACTAGGCGACACTCTACGCTGGCGACACCATCCGTGAAGAGTATGATACAGATGAATTGTTGGTACTGTAGTCTAGGTAAGTGATGATGACAATGAGTACTTTCCAAAAAGCCTCCACTGGTAACAGGTCTCAATCCAAGAAGGCCCATAAGTAGGGTGTGAGGCAGCAGAGGGAGCTTTTGCGACGTGTAGAGCCCACACATCGCTTAATCCTGAACGTGAATTTCGTGAAACGAAATCACAGTGAAGTAAAAGTCGTTTTTGAAAGCCCTCAATGCACTTTGCTCTGGAGAAATAGAACTCAGTGTACGGCCTAGTGATTTACAATAAAAATAAACTTTCCAATATAAGTAATATATATGAAATTCATATGTACACAGTAGATAATTATGATGTCATCGTCATCGCTGGTGGTCATGCTGGTTGTGAGGCGGCTCTCGCCGCTGCCCGCATCAGGTCATCGCACGTTGATGGCACCATCAGTTTAGATAATATTGCGCTTTGCCCGTGTAACCCCGCCGTGGTGGTCCTGGTAAAAAGCCATCTGTTTTTAGAGGTTGACGCCTTAGGCGGTCAGATCGGTATCAACGCGGATGCTACGGCTATCAAATGTACGTATGCTAATATGGGTAAAGGCCCTGCCGTGCATTCCTTTGCGTTGCCAATCGGATCAAAGTTAAAGCACCAACATTTGATGAAACAAAACCGTAGAGAATACAAGAAACCTCAATGTTACAGCAAATCATGGTTACTGAGCTCAAGGTTGAGGACGGCAAGGTCACAGGTATCGTTACAGAGCTTGGTGAATTCTATAGCGCTAAGGCTGTTATTCTTTGTACAGGTACCTATTTGAAAGGTAAAATCCTCATCGGCGATATTGACTACGTTGGCGGTCCAAATGGTCAACGTGTAGCAGAACATTTCTCTCAATCTTTACTCGATAATGGCATTGAGTTGATGCGCTTTAAAACGGGTACGCCAGCTCGCGCAGACAAACGGACCCTTAACTTTGACATGGTGGAACAAGCAGGCGATGCTCACCATCACTCCTTCTCGTATATGGACGAGTGGATCAACCGTAATGAAGACGTATGTTGGTTGACGTATACTAATGAGAAAACTCATGAAATCATTCATAGCAATATTCACCGCGCTCCAATGTACAGCGGTAAAATCGAAGGCGTAGGCCCTCGTTACTGCCCTTCTATCGAAGATAAAGTAGTGCGCTTTGCCGACAAAGAACGTCATCAATCTATCGCTAGAACCAGAAGGTTGCACTGAGTACAAACGAAATGTACGTCCAAGGCATGAGTACCTCCCTTCCCTATGGACGTACCAATATGCATTCCTTCATGCCATTCCTGGTCTTGAAAATGTTGAAATCATGCGCCCCTGCGTACGCTATCGAATACGATTGCTTGAACCCAACCCAATTGACGCCAGCGCTGAAGTGAAACATAGTGAAGGCCTTTACTCTGCTGGTCAAGCGAAATGGTCATCTGGTTATGAAGAAGCAGCGGCTCAAGGCTCAATGGCTGGTATTAACGCAGCCCTTGTGGATTGAAGGTAAAGAACCTTTCATCCTTGCTCGCTCCGAAGCGTATATCGTGTTCTCATCGACGCATCTCGTAACAAAAGGATTACAAATGAACCGTACCGTATGATGACAAGCCGCAGTGAATATCGTCTATTGCTTCGTCAAGATAATGCAGACATGCGCCTTACTGAAAAAGGTCGTAAATATCGGTCTTGTAAAAGACGATCGTTGGGCTAAGTTTACTGCTAAAAAAGCTAATATCGAAGAAGCTATGGAGCTTTTGACGAAACACACCTGTCAAATCCATCTAAGAAAACACAAGCCTGCATGAAAGCTTAGGTACAGCACCAATTAGAACGGGCATCCACACCTACGATTTGGTAAAACGCAACGAACTATCCTATGCTGTCGTAGCCGAAGCATTTGGTTTGAAACGCTATACACCTGACGTAGAAGAAGCTGTGGACATTTCCATTACCTACGAAGGGTATATCAAAAAACAAATGGACCAAGTCGATAAGGTTCGTAAACTAGAAGAAAAAATTCTTCCAAAAGAATGGGATTACACACAAATTAAGGGCATCTCCCTTGAAGCACAACAAAAGCTCAATAAAATACGCCCTCACTCAATCGGCCAAGCAAGTCGTATCTCTGGCGTATCCCCGGCGGACGTATCTGTTCTGTTGATCCAACTAGAACAATACAATAGAAGTAAATAATTGTGATAAGCAATCATATAATCGAAAAAGCTAGCTAATCGTTACGATTAACTAGCTTTTTTCTGCTATAGAGCTTCACGTTCTTGATGTTCATCTATTTCTCGACCTTCGCTCATATAGTCTGGAGTAAATAATGATAAGCCCATTTTAAATAATATCCACATAAATGTCTGTTTCATGGGTACCACCTCCCTATTAATGGTAGTGTATCTATAAATAGGGTAATTAGCAAGTTTTTTATCTATATAAAAGAGAGCGACATTAGTAAGAGTTTGTATATTGATGTGAATATTTATAAAAACACATATTGTTCTGTGACTAAAATATGCACACCCTAGAGAAGCATTAACATTATGTACATTTGGAATAGACAATTTTAATCGTTATATGAAGAAAACGTTCATGGTGATAAATTAGAAATAAACAGTGAAATTTGGATACACATTGAAATATGACAAAAATACACAAAAGATAAGTCAAAAAGATGGAGCGATTTCTCAATTATTTATTTTTAAATGATAATATTGGGTAGTAATATCTCTCCCTACCCTATTTTTGTGTTACGCAGGTCATAGATTTTTGATTTGCTAAATGAGAATGAGTTGAGAATATGCTTTATAATATAAAAGAAATAACACTCAAATATTTCGCTTATATGGTCATTTTATTAGTTTTTCGTATATAAACTTTATATAAAATAGATCACGCCGTATAGCGCAAATTTTTGATTTTTATAGCATTTGAAATTAGAAATACTATTTTGATATCCTATATTATTAATTACATTGTTAATTACGTGAGATTTATTTATATGATGAGCTATATGACATGAGTTTTTATTAAAATAAATGTGGATAGCTTTTTACTTTATATAAATATCGAATAATTTCATTAGGAGTACTTATGAAAGAGAAATACGATGTGCCCATCGCACCGGAGTCTGAATTTGTTTCATACATGATGGAGCAAATGACCAAATTTGGTCTAGCTCCTGTACAGAAGAACAAGCAAAAAGACTTTTATGTGTATTATGCGCGCAGATTGAAACAAATAAATACCTCAACCTTACGGGCATCACAGATATGAAAGAGGTTGTAGTGAAGCACACGATCGACTCCTCTCCTGCTATGACTCAAATATCATTAAATCCGAGCATGTCTATTATTGACGTTGGCACTGGCGCTGGTTTCCTGGTATTCCGTTGGCAATCTATGACCGTAGTCTGGTTACGCTGTTTGACTCTTTGAAAAAACGTCTTACCTTTCTAGAATCTGTTATGGATGAGCTAAAATTTGACGAATTGTACGACCTTACATGGCCGCGCCGAGGATCTTAGTCATCAAGATTACCGTGAAAGCTTCGATATTGCTACGAGCCGTGCAGTGGCACGTTTACCTATTCTCTTGGAATGACCGTGCCCTACGTAAAGAAGGTGGCTACGTGGTGGCTTTTAAAAGGCGCTATCTACGAAGAAGTAAGGAGAATCCCATAAAAGCGCTCAGTACACTAAAAAGCTAAAGCTTGAAGAAGTACGAACCGTTACTCTGCCAACCTTAGATGATAAACGAGCTATCCTGTACATCAAGAAAACAGGTAAAACACCAAAACAATACCCACGCAAACCAAAAGACATTAAAGATAAACCGCTAGTGTAATCTTTAAAGGATAATATAGTTGCTTAGAAAGCCACAATATAAACAAATACTGTCCTCATATAATAATCAAGAGGATGCAAACGTAGATTTGCATCCTCTTTCTCTCTTTCCCTAAGGTCGACGTCAGGGCTCACTATGGAGTAGCCGGGAAAAGTGTTCTATGTCAATCTTATAATGAATTTCATACGTGGTCAATGATATGTAATGTTGTATCGATATCGTTTAAAGGCATAATATGTACATGCCCTGCAGCGATAATTTGCTCCCTAGTGTTTCGATAGCGATTTTCTGTACCCGCTTCTTTGCCGCCCTTTTCAACGTGCGGTCTAGAATCTCTTGAGTAAGGTCGATCCCGGGCACTTTTTCGTGCAGTAGGTATGTAGCCATCGAAGCTTTTAAGTGGAATTAAGCCAAGTACGATAGGCACATCGAATTCAGACATTGTATCGATGTAACGTTTTTGCTTGTTCTAAATCGTAAATCGGTTGTGTTTTGGAAACAAAGTGTGCGCCATTTTGAATTTTGGCAGCTAATTTTGGCGTTCAATTTCTAAATCTGGAGCACCAGGATTACCAGTAGCACCAATGTAGAAGCTTGTAGGTGCATCTAAGTCGTTGCCTGCAAGGTCTTTACCTGCATTCAATGTCTTAGCGATGTTGAGCAAGCCCATGCAGTCTACTTCGAATACGGATTGTGCAAATGGATGGTCCCCATTGTCTGGTTTGTCACCCAGTGGCGGGTTAAAGATGTTGTCGCACGCTCCAACGCTGCAGCGCTAGCAACTCAGATTGGCAAACCGATGACGTTACGATCGCTGGCAAGTGGGTGAAAATCGTTTCGATCTCTTTGTTGTGTTGTAACAAGTGGGGACAAGGAATTGGGCTCATGCGCATTTTGGACATAGGGCTGTCAGCGATGTTGATAGCATCAACCTTCCCTTTCAAACGAGCCGCTTGTTCAAAAACCTTTTCTGCAGAACTACTTTTTGGTGGGTCTAATTCAACTGTAATAGTGAACTTCTTGTTTGATGTTTCCTCTAATGTCATCACTGTACCTCTTTATTAAAAATTACTTTCTCTAAAGTTTCAAAAAGAAATCGTTACGTGGTTAACGGCTGCGATACCGTTCCTTTAGCATAGATATCTGCGCCCGCTTGGTCTGGCGTAGTCTGGGATACTACGGCGCCACCTACCGATCTTAGTTTTGAGTGCTGCTGCACGGATTGAGCGACAGTATTGTTACTGAGGCATGCTGTAGTCATCAAGGAACAGATACCAACGAGAGCCGCCTGTTGCCTTTAATAGCTTGAACGATAACTTGGATCAACGTTCTACCGAGGTCGACGATTTTGTAAACCATTGTTTTCAAGCAAAGTGCTACGATATTTTTACCTAAATCGTGGATGTCACCTTAACGGTAGCTACAACGACTGTACCTTTATCTAAACTTTCACTAGCAGGAATGATCTTTAATCGTATTGAAAGCAGCTTGCATTGTTTCAGCAGCAAGCATTACTTGTGGCAAGAATAATCTACCGGAACCGAATCTGTCTACACGTTCATCGCTTTGCAGATAAGCCTCAGCAATATCTAATGGGTCTATGCCGTCTGCTAAGGCTTTTAACAAGCCTCGACGATGGCTTCCTTCTCTCCTTGTTCTACACACAAGCGCGGATATTCGCCACGACCATTTGCTGTCGAAGGAGTCTCCAGGACCCTTTCGAGCGGAGTTACCAGGAGCAGCTTGACTCGTCTTCGTAGCCATGACTGGCTACGATGAATTGAGCATGAACCTGGGTCCCAACCTCTAATAGCGTTGTACCAGATACAAAAAGCTTTTTAGCCGATAGTTTTAATGGATTCATAATCGGTGTTGTTAAGCCTCGCGCCAAGAGCCAGTGTTAAGAATTGACCGCGTAAGCTAATGGACGTTGAGGCATACCGAAGGAAATGTTAGACAGCCTCCATTACTGTTGGGAAGCCAAATTCTCTTTATATAACTGTAATGTACGCAACGTTTGACGTGCACTATCTTCACCGCTGGCAAGTGTTAATACCACGATCAGTAATAAGTCAAGAGGTTGAAGACCATGGCACCGTCAGCGCGATTTACGATGCGCTCGGCTAAAGCAACGCGGTCCTCTCAAGGCTTTTTCAGGAAGGTCACCACTAGATAATGGCAAAGCAAAGTAATGCTCAGCACCATAACGTTTAGCCAAAGGCATAACTTGAGTGATGGACTCCTCACCTCCTACATTTACGGAGTTGACTTAGGGCGCAGTACTGGATAGTTTTTAAGAGCTACTTCCATAGCTGCTGGATCCAGTAGAGTCGATGGACAATGGAGTTCAACGAGCATGGATACAATTCAAAGATAGCACGTTCCATCAATGGAGTTTTGGTCCATACTGCGCTATGTTTACGTCGAGGATGATCGGCACCGCTTCTACTTGGTCTAACGCATCGCGTTTTTACACGGATGAAAGAACCATCGCGTACTCCTGGGCTAAAACTCATTACGTATTGTTGGGTTAATACGTTCACCAATGATAAGTGGTTTGTCTAGTGACCCTAATTCCAACATATACTGCTACGACATAATGATTGTGGGTCCAATATGAGCACGTTCTTTTAGGTGATGCTAACTCACAGCGTCCGAAATAGATTGAATATGATGCCGGTGTCTGTGCACAGCAGCCACTCTACATAGGTTGCGCCTGCAGACCACGATTGGAAGCATCAATGGTCCCATTTCTTCTGCTGTAAGTGGGAATACAGTTTGTTTGTTAATTACCTGAGGCATGCCTGCATTCGGTTGACAGCCACTGGCAAGTGTAGGTAACGCCATAACAATTTCCTCGATAAGTGGTTGACGCATCCAGTACGAGTAGGAACAGTTGATACCGATGATACTAGCACGCATAGCCTCTACGATAGTAGTTGCAAACTGCTGGTGGTGTACCTGCACAGTACTACGGTAGTCTTCACTGAAAGAAAATTGACAAACGATTTGTACATCTTCTTTTTGTCTTTCCTGCTGCGTCACGTGCATCAAGAGATGCTAACATAAAGCGGCACGCATTTCTTGTACGTCGACAATAGTTTTCGATGATGAATGAAAATCAGCACCGCCTTCGATTAAATGCATCCGCCTGCTCGCGGTATGTACTACAAATACTCATCTAAGCTGTGCTCCTGTTTGCTAATGTCAAGAGTTCACGTATGGACCCATAGATCCAGCTACACGAGCGGATGGTTTAACCTCTGCAATAGCAGCTTTTGCTAGCTTTACGGCTGCAATATTAATTCCTCTTACCTCGATCTTTGTAAATCGTAATCTTCTAATTTTAGAACCACATGCACCGAATGTATTGCAGTAATTACATCACTACCATGTTGTGCATTATGGTGAATATTCTTTACAACTTCTTGGTCTCTCTACATTAAAAATAGCTCTGGACAATAGCCCTCTTCTAATCCCTGCTGCTTTGCAGCATTGTGCTATAGCATCCATCAAAAGACATACATAAACATCTTTCCTTTAACATCCTAAAGAATTCGGAGCATGTTTCACGTGAAACATTATTCTGCTGGCTGGTACCTTTCATAGCGATACACGATACATCAGCAGTAGTCTTACTACCATCTTCCCCTGCCTCTATTTTGTCGTTAGTAGTTGCTTTTTCAGGTAATTTACGAGATGCGCAGTCTTGTTGTGAACAGAAGTACAGCCTCGTTTTGTTTTAAGGCTTTCATTTCGGGCATTAAACCGATAATCGCCGTTGCAGTTTACGATGGAATAAATAAGTTCTCTCCGTAACTTGTAAGCCGATTAGCCTGTTTTAATAATATTAGCTAATTGAGGTTGAATCCCCTACGGCCAGTTGTACCCAGGCTAAAGCGCCATGTTGTTTATAACCTTGTTTCTTAGCGATTGCTATTCGACTTGTTTCGATCCGCTACCTGCCTCTACTGCTGCAGTTGCAGCTGCGTCAAGTAATGGCTTCTATGTAATTCGCCTTTGTTTAAACAATTGTTAACCACGAATTTCTCACATCTTGCTCACTGTTACGCTTGAGTACACTAGACTTTTGTAGATTTTCTAAGTGTTTTTCAATGATAGAACCTTCAATTTTTAAGCGGTGGATTACTCAAAATTGTTTTAGTTTCTGCATCATAATCGTATTTCTTTGGTATACACCTTTAGGTGTAGCTACACTGATCTTCACATGCTTCGTCAACGTAATTTTGTGAATCCTCAGCGTGACGAAGTCCTAGCGTATCGTTTTACTTCGCTTTATCGATGGCAGGAAGCATTCCGTTATAGATGGGCATGGAAACGCCTCCTCAAAAATAAAAGCTCTGCGTATCCGTAGAGCGTGTGCTTTACTATTATTTGTATTTTTTGATCATATAATATAATCAATTTAACTATATTAAAGATTATCATACTAATTACTACCTAGTTAATAGTATATAGATAGGATGAAAGCCTGTCAAGCTTATAGTACTGTATTCTCATAATTTAGTAGCATATGATATAGCTTTTGCTATATCTATATGTGTTTATAATAAAAAGTTATTAGCATATACACACTACATATTGTAATAGATATATTCAATACATATTGTATACATAATTAAAAGCTTTACAATTATAGTTTTACTATAAACATGTTAGAGTTGACATACTTATGATTTAACTGAGATAGTATAGTTACAAAATCTCTCTTTTAATTAGTTATTATAGCTATGTAATCTTTTATTAGTTATTATATCTACAATATGAAAAGTTAATCTCAATGAACTTTACTTCATATAATTGTTTCACGTGAAACATTTATATGGTGTTGCTTGCTATTGTCTTATCTTTTATATTCTTTTATACATACCATACTAACATATGCCTATATAGTTATACGATTATACTGCTTATATATTTATGTTTTTATACTCTTATACACCTACATACTTATACACTTATACTACTTATATAAACCTCTCTAACTTACGATATTATCGTGTGTTGGATTAGTAATGCGATCCCGAGTATCAATAAAAATTTTAGTTAGTTTGGCTATTTGGCATATATTTATATTAAAACCACAGTAACCCAATATATGATTGTTTTCTTAAATTTTGTTTCTACTTATGTTGTTGCGTAATTTCCACAGCTGTTTTCCTACAATTTCTGGGAGTTGTATGTTTGATAAAATAGTACTTATCTAATTACTCTTTAGGTTTCACGAAACATTTTCTATGCAAATAATACTCTGCTTTTTATTAATAGAAAGAACTATTGTTTCACGTGAAACAATTCTAGTGTAAATCAAGTAGTATTATTAATGATTGAGCTGTTAACATACTCAAAGCCAACTGATTCTGATCAGAAATTAAGCTAAATACAATTGCATACAACAAAGTAATTTTTAAGAATTTTGATTTGTAATTACCATAATTACAGTTGTTTATGTTACAATGAAAAAGAAATATTTTTGGACGAATATGCGAGGTGAATTAAGTGGGCAAAGTTTATAGCTATTACTGATCAAAAGGCGGTGTTGCAAGACTACAACGTCAGTAAATTTGGAGTGCTTCTGTTTTAGCCGATGCAGGCAAGAAAGCACATGCACGTTGGATCGCACAGGTAATGCAAATGGTTTGAGGCATTGAAAAGGATGATTTAGACCGTGCCACGATGTTCTAATTGATGGTGAACCTTTGCTGGAGGTCGTCTAGCCTACACGTGTAGCTATTTGTGGCAGCCTGCGACTGCATTCAATTTAGCGATTTGCAGAAGGCTAGAGTTAGTTTCCGTTAGTTTCATGTGATGTTGACAATGGCTTTAAGCACCAGTGTGAGCGAATAAAGATTTTATTATCGTCGGAATTGTCCGCCATCCCTTTGGTTTTGCTAACATTCAAATGCTTTTACAGCAGCAGATAGTGTCTGATGATTCCACTCAAAGTGAATCTATGCACTAGAAGGAGGTAAAGTCAGCTGGTTAAGACTATAACTATCGTACAACAAACTTCTAATAAAGACCTTTGAAATTAGAAGGTGGCTGTTGTTGACTATGTTTGATGGTCGCACAGATTTATCTCATTCAAGTAGCTGATGAGTTATAAGTTTCTTTGACATTAAAGCAGGTATATAAAACAATTATTCCTCGTAATGTACGACTTGGTGAAGCGCCAAGTTAGAGTCAGCGATTATCGTATACTGATCCAAAATCTAAAGCAGTGGACATGTATATACTAAATTAGCCAAAGAAGTTTATTAAAGCATCTAAGTCTTAATAAATGCTATATGTATAGGTGAGAGGAGGTTAGTTGCATGCCCAGAGAAGTTAAAAGTAGCAAAGTGTCCGGATTGCAGTGACTTTGTAATTTGATGAAAAGTTGACTCTGCAGAGAGTCCTGTTTGTACCTGGAAAGGAAATACATGAATTACCGATTTCTGAAATTAGTCTCAGATACGCATCGACCCTCGCAAAAGTTTTGATGGGAGATGGTTTAGCTGCTATCAGCTGAATCTTATTAAAACCCTGCATTTTCCAACTACGATCGTAGTGCGCACGTAAACAAAAGAATAAATACCAAATCAGCAGCCGAGTGAACACGTCGTTACCGCGCGGCTATTATTGTGCTGGTTTAGACAGTTCCAGTTATCGTGAAGAAATATAATACAGAAGAGATGACTGAAGCAGCCCTCAGTTGAAAACTTGCCACGTGAAGCGACTAAGATCCAATTGAAGAAGCATTGGCGCAAATACCAGGCTTTAATGGACACGACAACAAACGCAAGAAGAAATGATTTCTGCGTCAGTGTAGTATCGCAGTCCGTTCTTATATTGCCAATATGGTTCGCCTTTAAAACTTTTGTGACTCTGTACAAGAGTATCTTTATAGAAGGAGACTTAACAGTAGAGTCAGGCTTCGTCCGTTGTTGGCACCTCGTAGCAGCTGCTCAGCAAATTGAAGCAGCTGAGCGCATTAAAGAGGGTGAATTAAGTGCTCGTCACAGCAGAGGCTCTTGTCAAGTCTATGCAAAATAAATCTAAGACTAAAACAACAACCACAAAATACGGCAGAAGTACGTGCATTGATGGATCGTTTGAAAATTAACAGCATGCATCCTGTAAATATCAAGTTCCGTGCTGGTAAAGGTACAAAGGCAAGATTGAGTGCTTTCTCCTCGAAGCGAGTGCGGAAAGACCTGATCGCACACATGGATGGGTCAAGACCAAACTGAAGATACAGAAGTACGAGTTCCAAGTGTATAATATACTTTACATACTAAAATTGGCATTAGCCTATGTGAGGAGATAAGTAATGACAGAGTTGATAATGTTTCTGGTATATCGTAAAGCCTGATTTATCAATCCACGGTGAAGCGAAGTCTGCATGGCTATGCTTTTACTGTATTTATGGGTTTAGTAAAAGAACATACTAAAAGAAAACAATTCTAAAGTAATAAGAAAATAATTTGTAAAAGAAAACAATCAGTACTGGTTTCAGAATGTTTTTTGTAAGATATATACGTTAAGTTGCTGCTGATAGACTATGGAACAAAACACCTAAAGAAATTGCGTTCATATAGGCTTTTACCGTTGTAACGCTGGTGTCTACATTGATTAATATGTTAACCCATCAGCCTGTGTTCTTTAGTATCTGAGGCAGGTTGACGACGTATCCCAGAGCAAGTTCATGGAAATCTTGCCGCTTAGGTCCTGTAGTTACCGACACAGCAGGTATTGATGATACAATCGAACTTGGTGCATTGCGCTTGAAAAGACAGAAGTTAAAGATTAACCTTGCTGTCTATGTGAAGTTTTCTGTACTGGATGAAGAACCAACCGCTGATGACATGTAATACAGGGCTTTCTTAAACAAAATAAAATGGTTATGTTATTCGTAAATGAAATCAATACAGAAAAATAAAGAAAAGGTGAAAGATTAAATACAGCATCACAGATAAAGTTGACCATTAAATACAGCTGATAAAGAAAAAGTTGAATTGGAATTTAGCAAATGAAGAAAAACTTGAATAAAGACATCTGCTTATATTAAATCTCATAAGGGATTAAGTGATCTTGCATACCGCAATTGGTTCAGCTGATTTTACTTCTAATGCAAAACGATTGAACGACTAGATTTACTTCTGGCGGTCTAACGCCGCTTGACGTGGTAGCGAGCAAACACCTGTTTACAAATGCAGAAGAGATGCCATCATTCTGTGTGTGTCTCCATTGATAGTGCAGCGCCAAAGGGTCGCACTTATATTTTGCCACACCAAAGTACAAAACGACTCGTGAAATCTTAGATTACAGCGCTTTAGCCTTGGTGTCAAACAAGAAGAGTTACCGTCTCATGATTAACTCTCTTACACATCCACCACCTAAAATGGTTATCCTGTGATTCTCAAGCCTTTGATCGTGTCGACGAATTGACACCGCATACAATTCCAGTTGACCTCTTTTCTCATTTTGATGGCTCGCTTTTAAAGGTGAAATTACAGGACTTAAGTAGCTGGGTGTTAATGCCGTGAGAATTTGAAACCGGGTTCTAAGGTTCTTATTAGCGAAGGTTGCGCACACATCGTCGTCAATGCGATGAGATAGTATGACCGTAAAAGATTCACCTAATCTCCTTAAAAGACAGGTCATGGCAGATCGGCAGCTAGAATTCACCAGTGGAGAGCTCTCAAAGACGTATCACAACTATGATTTCGATCATCCACTGTGGCGCTTAGGTATGCTCACACGCCGATGAAGTACCTATGACGTATTAGCAGATGTTGCCGCTGGGTACAAGCACATGATCGTAAATTACGGGTGTACTCTGTTAGCGGCTCTGTACATGGTATACTAGAACGCAAGAGCGCATTTCCACGGCCACGAAATAAAAGCGTAGATATAATTAATCTCATCATTACGTATATTAAATTAAACTGCATGCAGCCGCTTTAGCTTTCACAATTAGAACAGGTATAATTAAGTGTTGGAGTTTTGATTGATTGGTATGGGAAGGAATATACACAACCAACCGATTCAACAGTGGATTGGTATGGCCACTATCGTTCTTGTTATCGCTGATTGAGTGTACTGTGGCTCGAACATTCGTCTCAGGCAGCTTGAAAGAAATACGATTTCTTTTATGCAAGACAATGGTGCGAGCCTAGAGCGTAAATTATCTGTAGAGGTTAGCGAAAATTCGCGATGCTGCGAAGGGGCCTTGAGTCCTGGTTGACCGAGCAAAGCAGCTATCACAATACGCAAACAATACGATACAAAAATTGGCTTTATATTAAAATATAACGCCTTTGAAATATCGCAACGATCTGTCCTTTTGCACTTACCTTGTCGATGGCAACAATAACGGCATCTGCATCTCCAGTATTTACGGTCGTAGCAATCCCGTATTTTAGTAAAACCAATTGTGAAGGTAAAGTCTGCGCTAGTCTTTCACAGAAAGAAATTGAAAGTTTGAACGAAGCGTTGGGCGAACGATACCAATGAGGAAGCGTTGACGAGCGCCATCGTTTCAAAAATAAGAAGGGTTATATTGAATTTTACCGGCATTCATTTTCCCAAACAAAGTTGAAAGAAATGGTGACAACTGCATAATGACGTTAACCACAAAGCAGGCGAAGATAGCAGCTATTGTGGCTCTATCCTAATCATCGCAGGCAGTGGTATCGGCATTTGGCATCGTGCGCCAAGCTGAGGTGTGGTATTACGGCAACAAACTACGGTACAATCGGAACAATCTGAAATGTTACAACAAAAACAGAGGTTCTAGATAAGAAAATCCAAAACTTAAATCAAATTGGTGAAGAGAATAAGCAAATGCTAAAAGGCGCTGAATCTAGCACACCGGCTCAAGGTGGCGGGGATGGTAGCGACCCAAAGGCGGTAGCCGCTGATGAAAGCAGTAAAGACGCTAACAGCGCGCACAATTATCAGCTCGCTTGTCTAAAATGGACAAAGACGCGCAAAAATTGCTCGTTAGCTTCTATCACGATGCGCAACATCCTTCGCGATGGTGGTGCACAAGACCTGATGGCATTGCAATCCATCAACTTCTCCGCTGGTTCTGGTGGTGCTGTAAACAGTACGACACCAAGCATCTGGCCGAGAAACGGGCGTTATTACATCTCATTTGGTAGCCGCGTAGACCCTGTGACAGGCGCTATTGGTGCGTTCCATGAAGGTATCGACATCGCGGATGACTATGGTTCACAAATCGTGGCGACCGCAGCTGGTGTAGTTACGTTCGCTGGTTATACTGACGGCGGTTATGGTAACCTCGTTGAAATCGATCACGGCAATGGCTTCGTAACTCGTTATGCTCATAACAGTGCTGTACTTGTGACGGTAGGGATGAGCGTAAAACAAGGCCAAACTATCGCCTTGATGGGTAGTACTGGTAAAAGTACGGGTGCTCACGTTCACTACGAGGTACGCTTAAATGGCGCTCCTGTAGACCCTATGATTTTCTTGCCAATTAGTAACTAATCGTTACATTATTTGAGACCTCGACGATGATGTAATTCTCTAATTGTTGAGTAAATAATCTAATAGACTTCATATAAAAGAACTTGTTATATGTGTAGTGACCCCAAAAAGTTAGACTTTTATTTCCGAGTAACCTAAACTGGTTGCTCGGAATTTTTTTTGCTGCAGTAGTAGCTAAACGATAGTCAACTGGACTTAGCCAGTTCAATTTTTCCTTAATTCGTTTAGTATTGTAATACATAATATAGTTTTCAATCGCCATTTTTAACTCATCATAACTATGAAAGGTATTGTCATAATACATCTCTTGTTTTAAGATAGCAAAAAAGTTTTCCATTGGTGAATTGTCGAGACAATTACCTCTTCTAGACATACTTTGAAATATGTTATGCACTTTTAAATTATGTTGATACGCTTTCATTTGGTAACCCCAACCACGGTCAGAATGAAATGTCCGTCGATACTTAGCATCAGCAGTCTTTTCAATCGCCTGTTGTTGTGCTGAAAGTATAGACTCAGCCGATGGTGTAGACTTATACTAAAACTAATAATTTCAAGATTATATAAATCCATAAATGGATCAAGTATAGTTTTCCAACTTTTCAAAGCACCGTTTGCATCTAGTTCATAATACTTAAATTCAGTTGTATCTGTAGTAATTTTTTGATGTGGTTGACTGCAATAGAATCTACGCTTAATGCGATTAGGTGCAATCCGTCCTTTAACGCCTTTATATGAGTTATATTTTCGGCTCTTACGGGAGAATGCTATTACTTGCAGATTGAACTTTTGCATAATTCGTTGCAATCGTTTCTTATTAATAACAATACCTCGTGATCGCAACAAAGGTAACAATCTTCTATATCCATAGTTGGGATGGTCCCTACGAATATCTTCAATAGCTATTCGTATTTGTAGATCTGGATCTACTCGGTCAAAGCGCTGTTGCCAGTACATATATGTTGCTTTTTGGAAAACGGCAGCAAGAATCTCAGTTAGTTTGAATTCTCTTCGGAGGACTGCTCAATGATTCTTTACTTTCATTTCTTTCGAGCGTCCTCGCGCACAATCTCCTCAATTATACTTTTAAATAGGCATTCTCTATTTGAGCGTAGCGTAATTGTTTTCAATTCTAAAATATAGGCATACATATTATTGATCTCTTCTTTTACGTGATTTAGTATGTGTGGTAATCTTTGCTTTTTCATCTGTTCGACTCATGGTAGGTATTCGTCCTTTCGGTCGCTCGACAAAAGCATTGGTCCCATATTTCATAAAATCCGATTTCCAGCGAGCTATTAATGAAGGATTATTCAGCCCATATTGTAATGCAATTTGCCGATACGATAATTCACTAGTTAAGTATGACTCTCACGCTAGCTTAAATTTCAAGCATATCTTGTATTATTTCGCTTTCGACATAAACCATCTTTACCAAATTCTTTAAATGCACTAATCCAACGACGAACTTGCGATGTAGCTCTTTACACCATATTTCTTAGTTAAATACTCATATCCACCTTCGCCGTTTAGATATGCGGTAACGACTTTTAATTTAAATATAAGGCTATATTTTGCCATAGAAAAACCGACCTCCTTAACGTTAAGATTTTTGGTCTAACATTAAGGGGTCGGTTCAAAGTGCAAATGCACTAATAGCAAGTTCTTTTTCTTTCTTTTTGCATATATATATTGTAAAATAAAAGTATATGAACGGAGGTATATCTATGAAGGCCTATGTACAAGTTTATACCGGCGAAGGCAAGGGCAAAACGACCGCTGCTATCGGTCTAGCAATCCGTGCCATCGGCGCTGGCAAGAAAGTCCTCTTTTTGCAATTTATGAAATCTAAAGTATATAGTGAACATACTATTTTACCTACCTTAACTAATTTAACGTTAGAAACTGTGGGCAAGCCATTCTTTATCATAAAAGAAGGGATGAAGAGCAAGGACGAACTCGCTAAATGGGGCGATGAAGTCGTTGTCTTTGAATCTGGCAATCCCCCTAAGGATTATGTAGCACTCATTGAAAAAGGCTACGAACGTGCTCTAGCTGCCATCGGTAGTGGTGATTATGATCTCGTCGTTCTTGATGAGTACAACATGGCACTCTTCTTTGAACTCATTTCTTGGGATAAAACAAAGGCGTTGCTCGATGCTCGTCATCCAGAAACGGAACTCGTATTTACGGGCCGTGGGGCTCCTCAAGAATTGATCGATGAGGCAGACCTTGTAACGGAAATGAAAGAGGTTAAACATTACTACCTTCAAGGCGTAATGGCTCGAAAAGGTATTGAAAACTAATCATAGGAACACCTAAGGAGGTGATGTGGTTGAGTACAGTGGCTATTGTGGCCCTCGTTATCGTGGCCATCATTGCAGCACTCATCTTGATTATCCTACTGACACCAATCACATATAGCATCGAAGTTGACGGTCGCACGCCTTATCGTGGCGAGGTGCGCGTTAAATGGCTATGGCGTGTATTTTCACTTCATTTAGCATACTTACAGGGTAAACCATTTTTTAAGGAATTATACGTTTTGGGCATGCTCAAGATAGGTCCTGTGAAAGACTATGAAGAATGGCTTGAAAATCGCGTTGACGAAGAATACCAAAAAGTAATGGACGATGATGATATGTCACAAGCAGAGGCTTTTGCTAAGGCGATGCAAGGGGGCGGACAAGGTCCTTCTGCAAGCTCTAATGGCACTAGTTTTGAAGATTTGAAGAGCTCTCAAGGTTCTACTACAACCTTTGGTGACGAAGAATCACCAGGGGCGGGTAGCTCCCAAAATCCAAATGAGCGCGTTGAACGTCCTGCACCAGGTTCTAAAGATATGGATGCACAGGCTCGTGCTGATCGATATGACTCCATTCAGCAAGATCCAACGGCCCATATTCAAGACGATGACGAAGTGGTAAGTCGCGTTACTTTCAACAGTGACGGTTCCATCAAGGAAAAGGTATTTACGAAGGTGAAATGATATCAAAACAACTGTGAAAAGTCGTTTTGCAAAGCCAGATCCAAACGATCCGGTAGCATCATTCAAGTCTGAAAATTCCTACATTCTGGTTCATGAAACATGTACGAAATACAGAATTGTGGCGTCAGCTATTCCTTGTGTCAAAAACGATGTTATGACCACTCTAAACCACGGGATGTGTACTAGAAGGTCGATTTGGTATCGGTGACCCATATCGCATGGGGATTATTGCATCTATGTTGTACAGCATTTGGACTGAACAAGCTGAGAATATTGAACTAGATTATGTGAACTGGGCCGGCGAAGGTAGCGGTCACATCAAAGGGCGCATAATTCTCGCTGTATTAGCTTGGCATGGTACTAGATTCTTGGTATCTAAACCAATGCGTTCCCTATTGGGTGAAAGCGCTCGCGTCTTCTGGATTAAACGGAAAGAAGCAAAACAGTTAGAAAAGCTGAAAGCCGCACAAGGCCAAACAGCATAAGGATATATTAAGTCAAACTAAGTAAATGAGCTGTATTAAGACAATATATAAGGTCTACAAATAATGTATATGTCATATAGAAGTAAATACATAGTATGAAAACCTAAGTATTGAACGTACAGCAATGATACTTTCACAAAAAGCGGAGGTACTGTGATGGAAAACAGTAATGTAAAAGAGAATTTGGAAGTCCTATTCGAGAAATTCAGAAATATGATCAAAGTGGAAACGGTAGTAGGCGAAGCTGTACAAATCGGCGATACTACGCTCGTTCCATTCGTTGACGTAACATTTGGTTTCGGTACTGGTACAAACCACAACACGGCGAACAAAAACCACGAATGTGGCGGCGGTGGCGGCGGTGCCAAAATGGAACCAAGCGCTATCCTTGTTATCAAAGGGGACCGCATTGAGTTGTTCAACATTAAGGGCAACCCTTACAGCAGCAGCTTTGATCGTCTCATCGGTTTGGTACCTGACCTCGTGTCCAAATTGAAATCCGATAAATACATCTATATTAACGATGAACAATAATTCGTTACTGAATTATAAATAATTGGTGAAAGCCTCAATACCCACATGTGTGTTCTGAATATGTCCGTCATGACTGCCCTAAGGGCTTCAGAGCATACCTGTGGGTATTGTTTTAATTTCTATAGACATTCATAAGCATTTCATAGGGCTTTATTATGCTATGTAACAGAGTCTTGTGAAAGTTAGCGAGATTTGATATAGTAAAAATAGTACACTATTGGATTGTATAGTGACACTTTTAATCGAGGAGGATTTCAGATGAAATTATCTAAAAAATTGACTACCTTAGCTATCGTTGGTGCTATCTCTGCTACTGCTGCAGTAGCAAGTGCTGCTAACATTGGCTTAGTAAATATGAGCCAAGTAGTAAATAGCTACCCTGGCTATGGTGCATTAGATATGAAAATGCAACAAGTAGACGCTCAATACCGTCCACAAATTGAGAAAAAAGTACAAGAAATTGAAAAAATTCAAGACTCTGCACAAGCAGAAGCTGAATTCAACAAAACTGTAGCTCCATTGCTTCAAAAAGAAAACGAAGAAATCAACAAAATTGCTCAACCTATGATGCAAGCAATTCACAACGCTGTGGAAGCTATTCGCGTTGAAAAACAAATGGACGTAGTATTGGATGATCCGTACACAATCCGTGCGGCTGACGCTAACAGCAAAATCGAGAACATTACTAACGAAGTAATTAGCCGTCTTAAAAAATAATACTGGCTTTAAAAATAATATGATATAGCCCCTTGTCTAGTTTTAGATAAGGGGCTTTTTGATTTAAAGGACTTTTATAGTAAGATAGAGAAATATATTAACAGAAGTAGTCTGTATAGAGATAACATTATATAGGGATTTTCTTTAAAATGGATTAGCTTATTTCAATTAAGGAGTGAGATCTAATGAAAGATTTTAAAGCATTAGCCACAGAACGATATTCGGTTCGAAAATTTGATACGAAACCTGTAGAGCAGGAGAAGGTAGATATCATATTAGAGACAGCAAGATTGGCTCCTACAGCTCATAATTATCAGCCGCAACGACTACTTGTATTAAATACAGCAGATAGTCTTAATAAACTTAAAGACTGCACAAATGGTCATTTTAATGCTCCATTGGCTATTATTGTTTGTTACGATAATACAGTGAGCTGGAAACGAGAGTACGATGATGCGGATATGGGTGTTGTAGACGCTAGTATTGTAGGTTCTCACCTCATGTTTACCGTGGCGGATATAGGTCTAGGAACAACTTGGATTGCTCATTTTGATCCAGCTAAAGTACGAGACGCTTATGCTTTGCCAGATCATATCATTCCTGTAGCGATATTCCCTATAGGATACCCACACCCAGACTGCGTTCCTGCGCCAGGCCATACAAAACGCTTTGATGTAAGTGATTTTACAATCTATAACTCCTTTTAAATGATACGGTATTGTTTTAGTACCCTAATCATTTATATCCTAATCGTTTATATAATGTATTATTATTAAGAATAGAGTATGTTAGAGAGAGAATATGTTAAAAAATTTAGTAAAAAATTTCTTTGGATCATCAGAAGCGGTGTCTACAGGTGCTGAGACATCAAATGTTTTATCTTTATATGCACTACAACATGCTGAGCATTTTAAATGTGCCTCATCAACTGACGAGTCAGCGATGTTTATTGATTTAAATTCTGTACGAAGTGTGGAGCATAATCCTCCAAACTATACCTTGCAATTTAATATGTATCTTGTAGAGTATAAAAAGAAACATACTATTGAATGGGTTGTTACGGCAGACTATGATTATGAGTATTCTGTTAGTTCCATTGTAAAAAAGGAAAACCTAAAAGACTATTCTCGTGAGCAGGCTAAACCAATTATCGTTAAACATAAAGAACAAGAATCTGGTATAAAAGGGATTGCTCGAGCGACTAAGTATTATGATTTTGATGGTAACTTAGAAACAGATCTTAAGGCTATGAATGTTAATGTAAAGCATGAAGGTGCCTTTGAGTACGGTGACCCGTTTTATACAGCGGCACATTATGCATTTGATAGGGCTTATCATGTGTTCTTTTAGTTGAAAGATACCGATTAGATAATACATAGATTAGATAGTGCATAGATCAGATAGTATATAGATTAAATAGTACACAGATTAGATAGTACATAGATAAGTTAGTACATATAAAAAGGGTTATAGGACAAAAAGTGTGTGTGACTAATCCCAATAAGTTGGAAAATCTGTAGACATATGTAGCTCATTCCAAACAGGAGCATCACCCCATTGAGGGATTGAACGATCTATTTGGCAATAATCAGATAACCGTTTGTAGATAGCAGCAATCGATTCATCTGTAGGCATACAATTTAATATATCTGAAATAGAAAGCGGTCTTGGTGAGTGCATATAGCACCACCAATAGACCGCTTTTAGTCTTCTTTCAAGTGAAAGACCCCTATGAGCCCGTAACATACTTCTTAGTTGAGCATTTACTCCACCTTCAATACGATTATTTGTTGTAGGTATTGTAATATCAAAACATTCCAAAAAAGTAAATAAAGTTTGTTGCCTAATCAGACGCCATAATGATGATTCAGCCTTAAGCAAACGCTCATGTGTAGAGCGTTTGTTTCCGAATTCATCAATCGTCATTTCTCGTAAAAAATCAGAATATGTCATTCGCCACGCTGAAAGCTCATTAATCCATATAAAAGGCTTGATCCATTGTTTTCACATTAAATAAAAGCTTTGGTAAGACTATAAAGGTCCTTTCCCTAGCTAACGTTTTAGGTCTACTTGTCGTATATCGTCTAACCTGACCAAAAATGTGAAACAGGCATCTTTGGTGACTGCTATGAGTCCAAACTTTACGTAATGCTTTAGGCAAACCATTAGCACCATCAGACACAACGACTTTAGGTTCGGCAATCCGTTCCATTAAACACTGCCAAGCTCTAGCATGCTCATAACGACAGACATACCATCCTAGAACATGAGTATCATTGCAACAAATCAAAACACATAAATTCCTAGCTAAGTAAATTCCATCAAGATATACCACATCATGTACTTCTTCCACTTTTTGGTGGCAATAGCTATATGGACCAAAAATTTAGCGGTTTTACGCCTGAATGTACTGACCTTTACCAGGCATATCAGCTTGAATATTGGTGTTGAATAACCAATTCAAGAATAGGCTTAACTCTTTACTTAAATTATTAATTTTAACGGTAAATGCCACCTTACAATGTTTGCAAAACCAACGCTGAGAACCAGATTTTAAAACACCGTGTTTAATACATGTTTCATTACAATCAGGACATTTTATTTGTCGCATAAACTCTTCCTCCATATTTGTTTATATATAGGAAGATATAACCTCATTTTAGTCAGTAATTACAAGGGTTAATTGATGTTTTCACCCACACTTTTTGTCCACCCTCAAACTTCTCCAGAAAAAGATTAAACCCTTATAACACTAGTAAATATCTAGTGTTATAAGGGTTTTCTCACACACTTTTTGTCCTATAAGCCTATAAAAAGGACAGTTGATTAGCTCAACTGTCCTTTAGTATGTTATTCAGGTTTGTGGATAAGGTTTACTACGAATTCGCTGTCTTCAACAAGTGTTGCTTGGATGTAGTTGTCGCCGTTGAATTCTAATACTTGGCCTGGTACAAGTACATGTTCTTCAGTTTCGTTAAGGAATACTTGTACTTTACCTTTTACTACTGTAAAGATTACGTTTGCTTCTGGGTGGTTGTGTTTTTCAACTTGTTCACCAGCTTTGCCGCCTTTTTTTACGATTACATAGTTAGGACCTTGGAATAATAAACCTAATTCTTGATTAACTGTGCCTGCCATAATAGACCTCCTAATTCTAGCTTTTATGTTTTGAAAGCTGACGCTATCACTTAATTAAATGAACTTATGTAATTACCTTATGCTTACATTATAAATGATATTGCTTATCAATGCTGTGCCTATAGCTACAGTTTTGAAAAAAATATATTAAATATAGATTTAAAATGGGACGCAAAAACGAACGAAAAATATTTACGTTCGTTTTTGCGCCCGTTTTATGATATAGTATATTCGGAAAAAAATCGATAAGAATCATTTTACCTGTCATTGAACAAAATTTAGATAAATTAACAGCTGATGAAAAAGAAAATATATGATATTCTACAATTTAAAGGCTTTTGCCTTCAGGAAAAATTAGTAGAGTATACAGGGTTTGGAAAAACGAAGGTATTACAAATTGTTAATAAATTAGTGAAAATCAGGTTTTTAAGAAAACAAGGTTTAGGACGTGGTACTACATATACTGTTAAGTAATTGTAGAATATAAATAACAAGATAAAAAGCGAACGTAAAATTTTACGTTCGCTTTTTGCTCGTTTTTCGTTCGTTTATAGTCTCTAAACAAAAATGCTTATGTATTTATTAATTTATTTTTTTCTTGATTGTATATAAACGTGTGCCGTTTTCTTCAGTCGTTACAAGTTCAAAGGCTGGATCAATAGCTTTCACAAAAGCTTCGAACCATGTTTGGTAAGCTACAGCCATGAATTTAGGGTCAACGCCCGCTGTACGCCAGTAGCCTGCTTGTAATCTGTGGTCACCCACCCATGTGAACTCATCTGGGCTTTCAGAAACCACTTGGTCACCGCCATCACAAGGCATGCCATTTACGTAGAAGTTTTGCAACGCATTGTAAATCGCTGGAGCAGTGTGTTCTTCAAGGCTGTCTTGCGCCACAACGCCACATGCTTGGCCTTGTACAGCAAATGCATCGAGAATAGCTGTTACTACGTTCACCGCTTCGTCGCCGGAGTTAGTGTCGAGCAAATCTCTGATGAAAGCTGCTTCGCGAACGGATGCGATGTTGATTTGGTTAGCCAACCAGCCGTGGATATTGCCGTGGTCGATGATGTTTTCCAGAGGAATGCTTGGATTGATTGGTTCGCCGTATGTATCTACGGAGATAGAGTGTAATTCCTCTGCCAAATCATCAACAACTTTAGTTGTTTTTTCTAAAATCAAGTTTTCACGCTCTACGAGCAATTGAATTTTACGATATAACCAGTAATGGATGTGACCTAAGAATGCGGACATATTAAGCTCCTTTTCGTGCTGTTTCTAACTTCTCTACTAAATCGTATACATTAAAACCGTGAATTTCTGCGGCTTGCCATAATGGCTCAGCTGTGGCAGAAGGGCAGCCTAAGCAACCCATGCCGATGCTTTGCAATACAGGCACAACATTTGGATATGTTTCCACGATGTCGCGAATGATTGTGTCTGGAGTAATAGGAGAACCTACTTCGAGGCGAGGTGCTTCGACTTCAGGATCGTTACCTTGACCAGGCAAGAACACAGCTGGTTCTTCGGATTTGCTTTCAGCTGGAGCACCTTCAAGGTCGCCCAATACAGCTGCTTTGAAAGCCTCTAAACCCAATGCGGTCAATGAATTCGCCCATGCGTTCGATTTGAGCATTTTCTTTATAGTATGCAATGATACGATCTACCAATGCAAGAGCTTCTTTTTCAGTTGTTACTTCAGCGATGAGGTCGCCAATGCGAGGGTGTGCACCGCCGCTACCGCCAGCGTATACATTCCAGCCCTCTACAGTACCGATAATACCAACATCTTTCAGGCGGCTTTCAGTACAAGAATTAAGACAACCGGACACGCCGATTTTCATTTTGTTTGGCATTTCTTGAGACAAATATTTGCGCTCGATTTGCATGCCAAGATGTACGCTATCTTGTTTAGCACGTTTACAGAATGTAGTACCAGGGCAGATTTTTACGCTGCGCACGCGGTTAGATACAGTGTACGCTGGCTCCATGCCGAGCATCTCCCAAGCTTTATCTACGTCTTCTGCTTTCAAATTCGTAATCATAATGCGTTGGCTGGCAGTCAATTTTAGAACGGCGCCGAACTCATTGGCTACGTTGATATATTTTTGTAATTGTTCAGGTTGAATGAAACCTCCAGGAATGCGAGGTGTAATTGCATAACGGCGTTGGCCGTTTTTAATGCGTTGTAAATTTGCTGCAATTTGTGCCATATTAAATCCTTTCTCGAGCCCTCTCTGCAGAGAATTGTGGCTAAAACTACTTAGTTAATCTATATGATTCTTTGTTTGTAAAAAATATACGCCATTGGGTTTTGTGAAAGCTTCGCACGTATACGAACAGCGTGATGAGATCAACTAGGCGATGCCTCATCAAAACCCGGCGTAACGATCAGTACGGGTATTAAATACTGACCCGATGTTCCTAGTATAAACTATTTTAACACGTAATAATGTAACCTAGGCTACAAAAATGAAAGTTTTTAATATTAATTATTAATAGTATATATGATTTATAATACTAGATATTATAAAGTAATTTACCTAATTGGTAAATTATATATTTACATTTATAGTTAAGAGAGTATAATAGAATTAACCTACTAGGTAAATTATTATAAATGGCCATTTATATTGTATCAACCATTCACTATGATTTGAGAGAGTCGGTGACATATTGGATATACGATATAAGAATAATAAGATACGTAAGGTATGTACAGAAGCCAGATTGGCACGAAGAAAATATGGGCTTTCTATGGCAGATTTATTAGAGGTAAGACTTAAACAACTTATAGTAGCAACATCAATAGATTGGTTAGTTAAAAAACGAATTGGTCGTTGTCATCCTTTATATGGAGATCGATTAGGACAATATGCTATGGACTTAATACAGCCCTATCGTTTAATTTTTACTCAATATGATAATACTGTAGATATTGTAGAAATCCAAGAAATTGTTGATTATCATTAATTAGGAGTGTAAAAAGTATGAAAATTTATAGAAGTAAAACCTTTACAGCAGTTCCACCAGGGATGACTATTAAAGAAGTACTAGAAGATCATCATATGACTCAAAAAGAATTGGCTGCACGTTTAGGGTTAAGTGAAAAACACATTAGTAAACTAATTAATGGAGAAGTACCACTAACACAAGATGTGGCGATACGTTTAGAACGTGTTTTAGATATTGAGGCTAGCTTTTGGAATGGTCTAGAAGCTGCATATAGAGAAGCTATCTTAAAAGTAGAGTATGAAAATTCCATTGATGAAGAAATCAACTTTGCTAAACCTTTTGGTTATGCCAAACTCGCACGTTTAGGCATCGTGCCAGAAACAAAAAAGGCAGCTGAACAGGTTAATAATCTACAAAAGTTTTTTGAGGTAGCTTCTTTAAAAAATGTAGCTAATGACATGGTTATGCCCTTAGTATATGAAAATATTAAGGATATGGAACCAGCTAAAAAGAGTGCGATTTATACACTAGTACAAATCACAAAAGGACAGGCTCGTTTTGTAGAGGTCAATCCTTACGATGCGGAGTTACTAAGAAAATTTATACCAAAAATTAAGGACCTTTCTAGTGAACCTTTAATCGGTGTGAAAGAGCCTCTTAAGGATATGCTAGCAGCATGTGGCGTAATTATTGTATATTTGCCAATTATTGATAACATAACCTCTACATGTATTACCTATTCCAAAGGAAACTCCATTGTTCTTGGTATACCAACGGAAGACACTGATGATTTTTGGACGTTATTAGGAGAAGCGCTACAGAATTTGGTAGAACGAGATTATCAACGTAGTAATCGTAAATACCGCAATAATGATCCTGTAACTGTGGTGAATTATTAATTCAGATTTTGTAAATATGTAAGGTGGTACCTCTTAGGCTTTTCTTAGGGCATTCATCATGCAATTTGTAAGGACTTTCAAAGTATAATCCGTAGGACTCTCATCCTGTAACAAAATAGCGTATAATAGACACATAGAATATTATTGATATAGGAGTACCAATGAAAGTCCTTTACGATACAATTTTAAAAGCGAAATATACAGGTCGCCCGAATCGTTTTGTGGTGACCTTAGATTTGAATGGTGAAAGCGTGCTCGCTCATTTGCCAAATCCTGGTCGCATGTGGGAGCTCTTGTTTACCGGTGTAACGATGTACATCGTACCTCACGATAAGCCTGATGCGAAAACGAAATATCGTGTTGTCGGCATCGAGCGCGATGGCGTAGTGATTATGCTTGACACTAACTACAGCAATGATGTAGCGCAGCATTTGATTGAAGATAAACTCATCCCTGGATGGGAAGAGTGGCGCGTTGTAAGGCGGGAGTATACGGTTAAACTACATGGCACATCATCACGGTTTGACTTGCTTCTCACCAATGATAAAGATGAGGAGTTCTTGTTAGAAGTTAAGTCTTGTACGCTATTCTCCAAAACGGGTGCCATGTTCCCTGATGCTATTACAGAACGAGGGCGCAAGCATTTACTACATTTGAAAGAATTACAAAACGAAGGTTACCATACAGGGGTTCTATTCCTCGTACAATGGGATAGAGCGCAGTGGTTCTTGCCGGACTACCATACAGATTTGGAGTTTGCTAAAACCTTTAAAGAGGTAGCCCCTTCTTTAGACTGGAAAGCCGTTGCTGTGGCGTGGGATGATACTTTTACCATGCCCACTGTAACCCATGAATGTTCCTATCCTAGTAGCATTCTCGACACAGAGGCTCACGATAGTGGCGTGTACGTGATGGTCATGCATCTCGACCATGATTTAGACCTTGAAATTGGTTCTAAAGGGATGATGCATTTCAAGGCGGGTTACTATATGTACGTAGGTTCTGCGAAGGCGAATTTAACGAAACGCATTGAGCGCCATAAGCGAAAACGAAAGAAAATGCATTGGCATCTAGATTATTTCCGCGGTCACTGCGAAATGATCGGAGGCCTGCCGATTCGAACTAGCTGGGCTGATGCGGAATGTGCTCTCGCTGATGCGGTCCGTGGCGTTGCAGAATGGGACGTGCCTAAATTTGGATCCTCAGACTGTGACTGTAAAAGCCACCTATTTGGGATGATGGACAATCCCATACATAATCAATCCTTTATGAATGTAATAGAGAATTATCGCATGAATATGCTGGATGAACTAGTTAATAGGTAGCTATTATTGATGGGGCCCGAGAACTATATACTTACTTAGTTAAAAAGTGCTATTACCTATCTCCTCGCTCCATAGTGACCTAAGTCGCTCATCAATAGGTAATAGCACTTTTTAAAACACTAGCTATAAAGATGTCCCATCAATAATAATATAATCTTATCTATAGTTATCCCAGCATATTCATTCGATAGTTTATAAATAGGGAGAGGGGCGGTTTTGTATATGAGGTTGTTTAGGTTTGTGTTGTTGGTTTTGGTGTGTGTGTATAGTGTTGTATCGAGTGGTTGTACTTCTTCTCGGTTAACGACGCTCGATGCGGATCCGTATACGCCAAATGATGTGAAGGAAATGGTTGAGAAGCGTTTTGCGTCGTATCATCCTCGTCTAGTTTTGCAGGCTTCTGAGGTTGTTACCACAAAGCCTTATAAGCACTATAAATATACGTTTCTTGATGAGAATAATGGCATTGTCTTTACTGCGCGTGCTTCTGTTGAGGTTCCTCAGTTGCCTATTCCTGGTGGTCAACGTGTTACGAACGCAGAGTATAGGTATGCAGAGGCTTATTTAGATCGCTTGAATAGTGAGGTAGCACTGCTTGCTGCAAAGTATAGATTTCAGGTAGCTAATAATGAGGAGCGCAAAGCGCTAATGGATGCTAAGATTATGCGTCCAGAGGGTAATAGTACAGCGCCTTTGTTTGATGAAGGGGATTTTGTATTTCTTAATCAAACATCTAATGGTGCTGGTGTAGTGGGCATGTTAAGAGACATATATTCTCTATATAAACCTAATGGTGACGAGACCTTAGTAAGTAGCGTGTATGGCCGTAAGGTTAGCTTTTACTATTTACCAAATGGTGAAACAGACAAGAGCAAGGCTCTGTACCTAATAAGTTTCAAAATTAGAGGGCGGGAAGATTGGCGAGATACCTTAATGAGTGGTGTTGGTTATCAAGATAAGAGTTCTGAGCAGATTGAACGAGACATAATTACCTTTGTTGATCGGGAAATACAACAGGCTGTGCGAGGAAAATAGGTCAGGGAGAGGTGTATCTATGAAGCAGTTGATTAGGTATATATCATTAGTTGTTGTGTGTATTTGTACATTTTTATTGAGCGGTTGTTCTTTTGTGTGGACCACGGAAAATGGTGATCCTGCCACGCCAGAGGATATCAAGGCTAGTGTGGAAAAGGAGTTCAGCGTTGTTCATCCGCGTCTGGTTCTTCAATCTGCTGTGGTGGAGAAGGAGAAACCCTTCCAACGCAATGTGTATGTTTTTTATGATGAAAGCAACGGTTTTTCTTTTACCACCAATTCTGTGGTGCATCGTCCAACCTTGCCAGTGCCTGGTGGAGAGCGAGATACAAATGCGAATTTTGTTTATTCCGAAGAATATTTAATTCATTTAAATGGGAAGCTTGTGGAGGAGGCCAAGCCGTATGGACTTCGGATGGCTCCCTATGAGGAAGTCTTAGAATTATCTAAACTTAGCGCCACACGTGTAGCAGGTACTAATAAGATACCCCTATTCAGGTCCAATGAGATTATCTTTGTAGATAAGTCTGTAAAGGGTGAGGATATTCTAACCTTTATGAAATCCATATATAGCCAGTATAAACCGCAAGATAACCCAGCTCTATTGCACCCTCGCGCTGAAAGAAGCGTTGGTATTTACTATTTGCCAAACGGGGAAGCGGACAAAACAAAAGCTGAGTATTTGATAGGCTTTCGGTTCAAGGCCAGAAATGACTGGAAAGAAACTATGTTAACCGGAATTGGTAGCACTGGTAAAGATACCTTCGCCGTAGAACAAGACTTTGTTAAAGTTTTAGATCATATGATACGTCAGTCTATTTGATTTGGCTGATAAGATGATAAAGCGATTATTTAGGGATTATAATCCTAAAATTTAGTATAGTTAAAATGAATAAGGATTGTAATCCTAAAATATGATATAATTATTATAAATAAGGATTATAATCCCTATTTAAGTTAAAAATATTAGAATTAGGATTGCTATCCTAAAATGTGTTTCTACTTGTTGCAATAATAGTTAATATTGTTGAGATAAGGAGGTTATAATGCCTTTAATTCAACGAGAGCAATATTTAGCATTTTTAAGGCGTCATAAAGATCAAGATGTAATCAAAGTCGTTTCAGGTGTGCGTCGGTGCGGCAAATCTACATTATTTGAGTTGTTTAAACAAGAATTATTAGCTAGTGGTGTAAAAGCCAATCAAATCATTTCTATTAATTTTGAAGATTTAGAGTATGAACCATTACAGGAGTATCATGCCCTCCATGAGTACATAGTAGAACGATTGATACCAGATATTCCTATGTATGTATTTTTAGATGAAGTGCAGCATGTAGTACAATTTGAGAAGGTTGTAGGGAGTTTGTTTATCAAACCTAATGTGGATATTTATATTACAGGTTCAAATGCGTATTTTATGTCCTCTGACATTGCCACATTATTAACTGGCAGATATGTGCAAGTTGAGATGCTACCTCTTTCATTTAAAGAATTTCATAGTGCATATAGTCAGCAAAAACTTGTCAGATATGGATATATACAATTTGTATATCGAGCATAGTTCTTTCCCTCGGCTTGTACATGTTGAAGATGATGAAAGTATTGATGAGTATTTAGAAAGTATTCTTAATACGGTTGTTTTAAAAGATATTGTGACGAGATTAAAAATTACAGATGTCCCTTTATTATTGGATATTATTAAATATTTATTGGCTAATATAGGGAGTTTGATTAATCCAACGAAGATTGCGAATACGCTCACTAGTTATGGTCGCAAAACGGATAATAAAACGGTTGAGAAGTATTTACAAGGTCTTAAAGATGGTCTTTTAATCTATGAAGTTGACCGATTTGATGTAAAGGGAAAAGCGTTGTTGCAGCGAAATGCTAAATATTATGTTGTAGATAGTGCATTCCGTAAGTTTTTATTAAGTCGTACAGATTCGGATCGAGGTCATATATTAGAAAATATTGTATATTTGGAATTAGTTAGACGTGGATATCGTGTGTACGTAGGGCATTTGCAAAATGGTGAAATAGATTTTGTAGCTAAAAAGCCACATCGGTTAGAATACTATCAAGTAAGCTATACCGTAATGGAAGATACTACGTTACGACGTGAATTATCACCATTAGAGCAACTTGATGATAACTATCCTAAATATTTACTTACAATGGATGTGTTACATAAAACAGATAATCATAATGGTATAGAGCAAAAGAATGTTTTAGATTGGCTACTAGAGTAGGTGAAGTAGCTTTCACAAAAATGCAGAAAAATACCGATAAAATTAGCCTTTAGCCCTTAAAAATGCTATAATATTATGATGTATTATAATCAGTGTTAGTAAAATGAGGTGAGATTGTGGCAGACCAACAATGGTCCCACGGGAATATTCATCCCGTTCAGATTGATAAAGAAATGAAGAACGCCTATATCGATTATGCGATGTCCGTAATCGTAATGCGTGCTCTTCCAGATGTGCGCGATGGCTTGAAACCAGTACATCGTCGTATTTTGTACGCGATGCACGAAACAGGCATGACGCCAAATAAACCATACAAGAAATCCGCTCGTATCGTCGGTGACGTACTCGGTAAGTATCATCCACATGGTGATAGATCCGTTTACGACGCAACGGTTCGTTTAGCACAAGATTTCAATACGCGTTACCTCTTGGTAGATGGCCACGGTAACTTTGGTTCCATCGACGGCGATAGTGCCGCTGCGATGCGTTATACCGAAGTACGTATGGCGAAAATTACGCAAGAAATGCTCGCTGATATCGACAAGGAAACTGTTGATTTCATGCCGAACTATGATGAAAGCTTGCAAGAACCTACCGTATTGCCAGCGAAGATTCCAAATCTTCTCATCAATGGTTCCAGCGGTATCGCCGTAGGGATGGCGACCAATATTCCACCGCACAACCTTAACGAAGTATGTAATGGCCTTACAATGCTCATCGATAACCCAGATGTAACTGTGGACGAATTGATGACGCAAATCAAAGGTCCAGACTTCCCGACTGGGGCGCTCATTTTGGGCCGGGAAGGCATTAAAAAAGCATACTCCACAGGTCGTGGCAGCGTAAAAATGCGCGCTCGTGCAACCATTGAAGAAATGGCGAAGGGCAAGCATAAAATCGTAGTGACTGAGATCCCATACCAAGTTAACAAGGCTCGCGTTATCGAAACGATTGCAAATTTGAGCCGTGACAAGGTTATTGATGGCATCACAGCACTTCGCGACGAATCTGACCGTCAAGGTATGCGCATAGTTATCGAATTGCGCGCTGACGTACAACCAGATATCGTTCTTAACAAATTATATAAACACACTCAACTTCAAGAATCTTTCGGCGTGATTATGTTGGCCCTCGTAGATGGTCATCCTTGCGTATTGAATTTGAAAGAAGTATTGGGTTACTACTTAGATCATCGTCTCAATGTCATCGTACGTCGTACTCAATTCGAGCTTAACAAAGCTGAAGCGCGTGCTCACATCTTGGAAGGCTTGTTGATCGCTCTCGACCACATCGATGAAGTTATCGCTACAATCCGCAGTTCTCAAACTGACGAAATCGCACGTAACGCATTGATGCAAAAATTCGGGCTTTCAGAAAAACAAGCAGTAGCCATCCTCGACATGCGTTTACGCCGTTTAACAGGCTTGGAACGCGAGAAAATCGAAGACGAATACAAGGAATTGTTGGCATTGATCGAAGACTTGAAAGCTATCTTGGCTAGCGAAGCGCGCCAACGTCAAATCATCAAAGACGAACTGGATGATATGAAGAAGAAATACGGCGATCCTCGTCGTTCTGAAATCACAATCGATACGTCCGACCTTGATGTAGAAGACCCTCATCGCTGATGAAGAGATGGTTATTACCTTGACTAAACAAGGTTATATCAAACGGATGAACGCGAACGTATATCGCAACCAACATAAAGGTGGTGCTGGCGTTATCGGCATGAAGACGAAGGAAGACGACTATGTAACGCAAATTATGCATGTTCGCACGCATAATACATTGCTATTCTTCACGTCCGCTGGCCGTGCATATCGCTTGAAAGCATACGAAGTGCCAGAAGCAGGGTTCTCGTAATTCTCGCGGTACCGCTATGGTTAACGTATTGCCACTAGCTGTAGGCGAATCCGTTACAACTATGATCGACCTTGAACGTATTCATGAAGATGTAAACTTATTCATGGTAACTGAGTTCGGTGTTGTAAAACGTACAGCTATCGAAGAATACCGCAACATCCGTCGTTCTGGTCTCAATGCCATCAACCTCGATGAAGGGGATCACTTGATTTCCGTCAACGTAACGACTGGCAACCAAGACATCTTGCTTGGTACTAAATTGGGTATCGCTATTCGCTTCAATGAAAACGACGTTCGTCTCATGAAACGTGCGGCTCACGGCGTACGCGGCATTAAACTTAATGCGGGCGATGTGGTTGTAGGCGCTGGTGTTCTTAATGCTGATGAAAGCGAAGCACAAGTGTTTACTATCTCCGAAGAGGGTTTCGGTAAACGCAATGATGCGGAAGCTTACACATTGCAAAAACGCGGTGGTAAAGGCTCTAAGAACTTCAAGATTACGAACAAAACTGGCGACGTAGTATCCGTAGAGGTTGTTCATAACGATGACGAAGTAATGCTTATCTCTGAACAAGGTAAGATTATTCGCTTCAACATGAACGATATTGCTGTTAAAAAAGGTAAAGCTATTTCTGGTGTGAAAACACAAAACCTCGACGAAGGTGATAAAGTAGCTAGCATTGCTGTTATTCCAGGTTCTGAAATCGAAGAAGACGCAACTGAAGAATAATATAATTAAGTAATTAAGATACAAATATGTAAGTAACTATGGGCGGCCATCTTAGATGGTCGTCTCTAGCGTTAAGGAGTTTTGAAATGAAAAAATGGTTAGCTGTTATGTTTGCAGCAGGGGTGTTCTTTGTAGGTGGCTTTGGCCAAGCAAGTGCGGCTGATTGGTACTATATTGATGCTGACGCTGACGATGCAGCATGGTTTATCGACAACTCTTCTGTATATAAAACAGATGATGCGGCTACAGTACTTGTTAAAATTAACAATGTAGAAGGCTTCACATACATCTACACAGTACGCATCGATCGTAAAGAAAAAACATGGACAGAACTTGATACAACCGTATACAGCGCATCTGGCGTAGCGTTGTTGTCCAGCAAAGACGCACAAAAACCTACGAAAATTGAAGAAGATACCATGGGTGCGGAAGTTATGCAGGCCCTATGGGGTAAATAATCCAACAATTTAATAGAAGCTGATATTCGCTCTGTCTGGTTAGATATTCAGAACGTATAAGTAGCCCCGAACTATCCTGAAAGCCTCCATAGTGACCTAAGTCGTTTTCAGAACAGTTCGGGGCTTTCTGTTTTCTTACCAATCTTACAGGGCGAATATCAGCCTTCAAATCCATTGAATTATTTAAAGCCCATAGGGGTCTCGCTAGACGTTCCTTAGGGGTTCTATATAATTTATGCATTTAATAGAGTTTTTATTAGCATTATGCAATTATGGTGTTATAATGAAGTCATAGTGAATTGTATTATGCGAAATGCATAGTTGTTTAGATTTTCTAATCAGGAGAGAACGGTTATGAAAAAATGGTTTGCATGTTTAGCGGTAGCAGGTTTGTTATTCAGTGCTGGTGTGGGCGTGTCTCATGCTGAAAGTTGGTATCCTCTTAATACTGATGCGGATGGTCGTACTGGTTACATCGACAACGATACGGTAGAGAAAGACGATGCACAGGCTAAGTTGAATTTAAAGATTGTTGACCCTAGTGGTGAGCACTCTATCTATACTTTGCAATTCAATCGTGCTGCAAAGACTGCGAAACTGCTCGAGATGAAAGCATACAATCCAGCAGGCTATATGATCGGTGGCCAAACATACGACAATACAGAAATACAAATACAAGAAGGAAGTAATTTAGATCACGTATATCACTTGATTTGGTAAATTTCCTCTTTAGTTTTAAAAAACGGGATATATCTCTACGTCCTCCAAAGCGAGCTAAGTCGTCCTACGAGATATATTGACCCGTTTTCTCATTTCCTGATGAGGAAATGTATCCAAAACGGCGTTTCAGAAGAAAGTGACCTAAGTCGGTCTCAAAGAGATAGAACCCTTTCTGTACGTATGATAAATGTATCTAAATTATTTATTCCCTTATTTTATGGTATAATTTAAGGGAATAATTTTATTTGTAAGGGATTAGAACGGAATGGAGGTGTGTGTATGCGTCGTTTTGAGTATGGTCGGATTCAGTCTTTGTCATGGGATATGGATATTTTGAGTCTTATCGCAGGGATTTATCGGGCTAATGGCAAGGAGGAGGTTTTGCTTTCTCAGAGTCCTGCGGTGTTGGAGTCTCTTGTGGAGTTGGCAAAGGTGCAGAGTACGGAGGCTTCAAATGCGATTGAAGGGATTGTGACGACGAGTACACGCCTTCGGCAGTTGGTGGCGGATAAGACGACGCCTCGCAATCGGGATGAGCAAGAGATCATGGGTTATCGTGATGCGTTGAATATCATCCATGATAGTTATGATTCCATAACGTTGTCACGAAATCATATTTTGCAGTTACATAAAATTCTCTATCAGTACCAGTTTAATGCTCGTGGAGGGCAGTTAAAGAGTGTGCAGAATTATATTAGTGCCACCTATCCAGATGGCCATACTGAAATCTTATTTACTCCATTGGCCCCATATGAAACGGCGGAGGCTTTAGATCAGATTTGCACGGAATATAATCGCGTTGTCGGCAATGGTGAGGTGGAGCCGCTATTGGCGATTCCTATATTTATTCATGATTTCTTGTGCATTCATCCCTTTAACGATGGTAATGGTCGCATGAGTCGATTGTTGACGACATTGTTGTTGTATCGTAGTGGTTTTATGGTTGGTAAATATGTGTCCTTAGAGGCTAAAATCGCCGCGAACAAGGATATGTATTATGCTGCTTTGCGCGAGTCTAGTGATGCCTGGTATGATGAAAGCTCTTGTCTACAGCTTTCATTCGGTATTGGTTACAAATGTTATTAGCTGCGTATCATGACTTTGAGGACCGTAGTTCTTTACTGGTACATAGCGGTTCTGCCATGGAGCAGGTACAAGCTGCCATCGACAATCATTTAGGGGCTTTCACAAAGCAACATATTCGAGAATGGTGCCCAAATCTCAGTGATAGTTCTATCGAGGGCGCAGTTCGTACGCTTGTGAAGAATGGTATAATTAGTCGTAAGGGGGGCGGACGTTCTACCTATTATGTGAAGGTATAAAGGTTGAGCACGTTTGTCTTTCATAAAATATTTAGTTTTATCGAATATACTAGATTTCATATTCTTGTATTTAAGTTTGAGAGGTAAAATATGAAAAAAACATTAGCAGCTGTTTTGGCAGCAGGCGCTTTATTGATTGGTGGCATCGGTAGTGTTGATGCTGCTAACTGGTACACTGTAGGTACTGACAGCAACGGTATCACTTGGTCTATCGACAATGATTCCGTTAAGAAAGATGATAAAAAAGCTGTAATGGACATTAAAGCTATGGACTACGAAGGTTACCACTACATCGTGACTGAAGAGTTCAACCATAAAAAACAAGAGGTAAAAGACCTTAAGGTTACTCTTTACGATCCACAAGGTTATGTTGTGAAAGAGGAACAACCTAGCAAAAACAGCCGTAAGGTTGAGCCAGGTACTCCTGCACAAGCAGTATTCCAACTTATCTGGGGCGGTAAATAATCTAATCTTATAGACGAGCACAGGGCTTAGCCGGAATACACTCTTGAACAGTCATGTCTCGTTTAGATTAATGATTATTGTGAAAGCTTCACACACGCACGTTCTCCTATGGAGGGCGTGCGTTTTTTCATTAATTGTACGATTTTTTGTGTAACATACATATGTATCTTGAGTGCTAAGTAAAGAAAAGGTGCGTTACCTATTAATTCCCTAAAAAAAGATGAATTATTTATCTATTCGTGATAAAATGTGATTTATATTATAGATTTTTTGTAAAAGTGTAACAATTCTACATAGTATAAACTTTCACTATAGCGTATACTATAGATACGATGAAGAAGTACGGTTAGGGCGAAGTGCCTGTAGTTTAGCATATTTCGTCCGAAAAAGGTTTGGTAGTTATAGTTTGTTAGAGGAGGTCCTCATGTCTCAATATCAATTAATCGATAAACGTGTACCGATTGCACTCAACAATCCATCCATTTATCACGACATTTCTAAGTGTAAAAACTGTACGTTATGCCGTCGCGCTTGTGCGGACGTAATGAGCGTACTCGACTACTACGATCTTGATGCAAATGGTGATGTTCCTGTATGTATCCACTGTGGTCAATGTGCGGCTGCATGTCCATTCGACTCCATGCATGCTAAATCCGAGCTTGAAAAGGTGAAAGCAGCTCTTGCAGATCCTGAAAAAATCGTTGTTATTCAAACAGCTCCAGCTGTTCGTGTAGCTATCGGTGAAGGCTTCGGCTATGAACCAGGTACGTTCCTTGAAGGTAAAATGGTTGGCGCATTGCGTGCACTTGGTGCAGACTATGTAGTAGACACTAACTTTGGTGCAGACTTAACAATCATGGAAGAAGCATCTGAGCTTGTAGATCGTCTTAACAAAGGCGGTCAAATTCCTCAGTTCACAAGCTGCTGCCCAGCGTGGGTACGCTTTGCGGAAATCTACTTCCCAGAATTGCTTCCTAACTTGTCTTCCACACGTTCTTGTATCGCTATGGAAGCGGCCATGATTAAAACATACTTTGCAGAGAAAAAAGGTATCGATCCTCATAACATCGTGGCCATATCTGTAAACCCTTGTACTGCTAAAAAAGCAGAAACAAAACGGGAAGAAGAAAATGCTGCAGCTCGTTTCCACAACGACGATTCCATTGGCATGGATACAGATATTTCCATCACAACTCGTGAGTTTATCCGTTGGATTCAAGAGGAAAACCTCGACTTCAATGCTATTGAAGATTCCCAATTCGATGACCTGATCGGTATGGAAACTGGTGCATCCATCATCTTTGGTAACACTGGTGGTGTTATGGAAGCAGCTATGCGTACAGCTTACAAACTCGTGACTGGCAATGAGCCACCTCCACACGCATTGACTCACCTTGAGGAAGTTCGTGGTATGGATGGCGTAAAAGAAGCTACTGTACAATTGGGTGATGAGGTAACATTGTCCGTTGCTGTAGTTCATGGTGGTAAAAACGCTCGTGACTTCTTGAATGCTTTGAAAGAAAATGGCAAACACTATGACTTCATCGAAGTTATGGCTTGTCCTGGTGGCTGTATCGGTGGCGGCGGTCAACCGCGCACTAAATTGCCTCAAGCAGTTAAAACTAAAGAAGCACGTATCAGTGGTCTTTACGAAGCTGATGCGAACTACAAATGGGTTGCTTCCTACGAAAACGAAGAAATCCAAGCGTTGTACAAAGATTTCTTAGGTGAACCATTGGGCCACAAAGCACACGAACTCTTGCATACACATTACACAGACCGCAGTGCGGTTCTTGGTACTCGCAAAGACGTAACACCTGAAACTTGTCCAACATCCCCTAAATTTAAAGGCTAATCTTGAATAGCTCGTTAGCAATTGCTAAATGATTGATTATTGAACCTGCAAATGTTTTAGTAATCAAAGGAGTTAAGATTGTATTAGCTCTTTAGGGTATAACAATATAAAAATAGAATCCTACGAGTCATGAGTGACTTGATACTTTAATAGCTTCGGCTATTGTAAGCATCACCTTACAAACGATTCGTAGGATTTTTATTTATATAGGATTCAACTATTCTCACTGTATAAGCTTATTATGAGAATTCAGTATAAGAACTTGCTTTTATCATGAGGAAAAGATGAATTATATAGTGTATAATATAGAATCATACTATTTGGATCAAAGGGAGAACTATGGGTGTGTGTGGAGAGAAATACATAGAGAGGCCCATAGCTATCATATTGCATAAGCAGTAAGGAGTTTCTAGGAGAGATGAACCAGTTTTTACGGCGTGCCCTGTGTGGCATAGCCTTGATAGTTGCTGCCGTTGGTACAACTGGATGCCAACATGAGAGTCAGGCAGAGCAAGAGGAGGTACGAACTGTATCGTACCGCGCCGTCATGGAATCGAACAAGCCCGTCCCTGAAAAGGTGAACACTTGGCTTGGAGCCATGTCACGAGAGGACAAGGTGGGGCAGCTGATGATGATCAGCCTCCATGGCAACACATTGGGGCAATCCCAAAAGGATGTAATCCGCAAATATCGTGTGAGCGGCGTTATGCTAACCAATGAAAATATACATAATAAAAACCAAGTGAAAGCTTTCAACAACGATATCATGCAAACGGCGATGACTGCCAGCATGGTGACGCCGTACATCGCGGTGAATCGCGATAAAGTGTTGCACACTAACGATAGTTTCTTGCGCTTGCCAGAACCTAATCGATTAGGTCAATTGCCGATGGAGCGTATCATTAACTTGGCGACCCGATCTGCCATTGAAATGCACGATATGGGCTTTAACCTTGTGATTGGGCCCAATGCGAACCTTGGAGTGCCAAATGTGTCCTACACATCTGACCCGACTTGGGCAGGCTATATGGACCTAGCCATGGCGGAGCGTTACCAAATCAATCAAATGTGGTTTGGTTATAACTACTTCCCAGCGGTCACACTTGGAGACGCATCCTTTAACACTGCTGATGAGGCGAAAAACTATCTCAACAATAATGATGTAGCCGTCTTTAAACGACTCATCGGACAGACGACAGCCAATACCTATATGCTCATTATGAGCCATATTCAAATTCCAGCTATTGATAACCAGCACTTGGCGAGTGCGTCAAAACCAGTTATCCAAGATTGGCTTCGCAAGGACCTTGGCTATGATGGTATCGTCATGACGGACCGTATCGATGTGGGCGCTTTGCAGGCGAACCAAAAGATAGGGGATTACGCTGTAGCCTCCGTTGTGGCTGGTAGTGATCTCATCCTCGTTGATGCGGACACAGTTCACATCGACGAAGTCCATCGAGCGTTAACACAGGCGGTGGCAAATGGAACGATAACGAATGAACGCCTTAACGAAGCGGTTAAACGTATTCTGTCCATGAAAATGCAAGCACAAATTCAACAATAAAATGTAGCAATACAAATTAGCTATACAAATCAGCTATATAAATCAGTTATACAAGTTGAGTAATCATTAAATATGAGTAAAATGCAAATGACGTGTTCTACCTTCTAGGAGGCACGTCATTTTTTATATTTGTTGACTGTAAAAGATAGATTATATACCGTACCCCGTATGCTCTTTTAATACCTATATACCTATATAAACATAGTAAATATCTATGCTTTTTACAATGGTATGAGTAAAAAAATAAACCATAAAATAAGTATATTTTATGCGTAAAAAAATTTAACATAATCAAAAAGTCATGTTAATAATATGAAAAATAAGTTTAAAAAAATGATTTAAATTTATGATATAATAATCTCCATAGACAGTTGGAGGTGAGAGTATATGAATTTTGTGGGACGTGCTGAGATTATAGAGAGTATCCAGTCCCGTATCGCTGAGGACAATATGAGCTTGTGTGTTGTGTACGGTCCTCATCGCAGTGGTAAATCCTATGTGGCTTCGCAGCTTGTACGCCGTCATAAGGCGTTATATTTGGCGGGGCGCATGGCCAATGAATCAGTCCATGTGGCTGATATGAATAGAGCTCTTGAGGCACGTTTTGTTCCGACTGATGATCAGGACAAGTTCGAGCCTGTAGATAGCTTGCATCAAGCCTTTGTAGGGCTTTTTGAAAGTAGTGTAAAAACTCCGCAAACAGTGGTGATTGATGACTATCCTTCCTTGGTGGAGGCGGTGCCGCAATTTCCTATTCATTTGCGTGATTTATTAGATACTTATAAAGATACGAGTCGTTTGAACATCATTTTGATGGCAAATGGTCTAGAACAACTTGATGGCCGCATCATTGGCGAGCGCAGCCTCATCGGTCCGTTCGTGTCCGAATACTTTGAGGTGAAACCATTCTCCTTGGTGGATATGAAATCCTTGGGCCTTCACTATGCCAAGGACGATTTGCGCACTGTATTCGCCGTGACAGGCGGTTTGCCTGCGTACGTGCAGTACTTTGATAATGGTGAAAGCATCGATACGAATATCATTAATTTGTTCTTCTCCGTATCGGGCGCTCTATTTGAAGAAACACAGAATATTTTACATCGAGATATGAAAAACATAACAGGTGCTAACGCTATCCTGTCTGGCCTTGCTACCCTTGAAAGACCATACTATGTGGAGCTTTTACAAGCAAGCCAAATTAAAAGCGGCACCTTTACATCCCGCTTGAACGATCTCATGTCCATGGGGCTCGTAGGTCGCATTCAAGCCAACAGCCGTGGACCTGCTAAATACGCAGATTACCACTTTACCAATAGCATGTTCCATTTCTGGTACCGCTATGTGTATAAATACTGGGGTGACATCGTGCGCGGTAACGGCGCTGATGTGTACCATACACATGTAAAACCGCAGCTCAAAGACTTTGTGCAAGCCGCATGTATTGCTATCTAATCCAAGATTGTTTATATTTGCCAATCTTTGATTGCGTACTATTACCCAATGATAGTACTATATTCCTCTTATAAAATGACACCACATCATATGATGTGGTGTTATTTTTGTATATATTGCTAGTAACTACTAGCATTTGCTACTATTTACTACTAGTTTTATCTACTAGTATTCACTGCTAGCCTTTAATAATTAATTTTTATTAATTTTCTATTTTTAGCAATTACAGTGTTGATCGTATAGTTATGACATAGTATGAATAGAAATTACGTTACAGATACCATTAAATGTACAGGAATTCCAAGGAATTGCCAATTTGTCAAAATCCCCGTTCCGCGCTATTGTGTAGTTAAGCGCTATGCCATGGCAGGAAAGGGGATTTATGTTATACCAAAACGAAGAACCTTTAGTACAAAGAACATGTATAAAAACTGCAAACTTACAATCTGATACAAACACATCAGACAAACTAGAAACACAGGAGTTACCTCCTGAGGGGTTACGACCAAAATCATTACCTCCGGAGGAACTGAAATTACAAACTCTCATTTGTGGCCATCAGGTCTTATCGTCCTTGTCGGACAAAAGTCTCGTGTCCATCTGTCAAAAGCCGAATATGCGGATCCAGACGGTGGGATATCAGCCGTGGACCGTCGATGAGCTACGCCATGATGCGGCACAAATCGAGCTCTGCCGCAGGTATCGACCACTCATATTGCACTACACAAATCGCACGGGAAACCGCGAGTTCCGCGAGGACGTAGAGAGCTATCTGTGGGCCATCCTTATGGAGTCTATCTATAGCTTTGACCTAGAGGGGCCCGTACCATTTGCTGGCTTTGTGAAAGCTGGTGTTAGATACGGTTACATGCGGTACTGGAAGCGGGAGCGATTGCGCAATCATCGTGAGATTCACATCCCAGACCGCACTACCGACGATGGAGACGTAGCGGTGGGCATGGATATCTTCGCATCTGGCGAGAATATAGCAGATATGATCATGACTGCCGATGAAGAACAAAGGCTGCGAGCCCGTCTCGTATGGGCGTTAGGTAGACTATCTCCAGATCAGCGTGACCTATTGCGTCGCGTTTACAGAGAATGCCAAAGCTTGGTATCGGTTAGTGAAGAACTAAACTGTAGCCGCCAAGCCATCCAGCGCCGCCATGAACGAGCCATACGAAAGCTGCGGAGATACTTGACTACAGATTTTAATAAGATACAAGTGCATTAGACCAAATTTAGTCTATTGAACTAGGTCTACCTAGAATGTATAGAATACATCAGCCCTAAGGGTAGTTAGTGTAATGTATATGTGTTAATATAATTTAATTTCTTATTTATATTCCAAAATCTGTATATTTCTGTTAATCTCGATTAATAGATATACATAAAATATGCATTTCTCAATTTAAATGAGAAAAATATTGACACATCAAGGTATATGTAACTTTTACAAAGATCATAAAGTCTTTAATTATACATAAATTTCTATAGTTTTGTGTATATATTTACAAAATATTCAACGTAGTATACAATTAAATCAGCAGCAGATTAAAGCATGCGAATCTGCTTTCACAGAACACGTGTTCATTGTATTGTTGAAAGGAATGTTCCTAATTAGAGGGGAGAGAATTCCTATGATAACACATGATGAATTAACAGATATGATGGCCGCTCGGCTATCTAAGGGAGAGGACTTGGATTTGATCTATACGAATCCAAAGAATCACATTGTTTGTTTTATTCCTACTTATGAGCCTGGTGGTGGTGACAGTACGAAGTGCTATTTCGTAGATGGCCGTGAAGAACTGGTCTGTCTGCCGATGCGTACCATTACGCGGGAGCTGGCGGTACAGGAAGGGCTGAGGCCCAATTACATTATGACCAGCGACGGTCGGCGCAGTAGCTATACATCGCCTAAGACCTATGGTCCACATCTAACCTTTGCCCATATCAAATGTCGGCGCCCTGTCGGCAAAGACGTGGTGTACGGCCTTTTAACGTGGCTATACCTTATGAATATATCGTTACGGAAGGTCCGGAACCCGATACGAGCTATATTCACGTGGGGAACTTCGCACCGATTCTGGTGTACCAATCCCCGCGTCACGTTAAACACAAACTGAACGAAGCCATGCTAGAACACTGCAACTACGTGCGCAAAATGCTAGCCCGCATCAAACTCAGCCAAAACCCACAAGTCGTGGCCGAACTATTTATCGCCTGGAGAGACCTAACGAGATAACACGTTAGGGGTGAAAGTAGAGTTAAGAGGGGAGAGAAAAGGAGGACATATAGGGAGAACAGAATTAAAGAACGATATACATAAATAAAATGATCATCTTGGTTTACATCTAAGATGAATCATTTTTATTTAGCTTATATAATAAAACTTTTAGTTTTCAAAAAGTGTAAGTTGCTCTTCAAGCATGGGATAATTGGTGATGATAATTTCAGTTTCGTATTGGGCGTGATGAATTAGAGCTAATCATTCTTCTAACACTTACCTCTTTACAGGAATATCTTTGATCGAGTATAGAGTGACTTTATATAATCTGTAGCATTGTTTGTTAACATACAAATATACTCCCCGATTAGTAAGGTCATAAAATAGATTAGCTAATCTTTCGTGATCAGTTTTTGTAAATCCGCCAGCTTGATAAGTATGGAAAGTATCATCATAAGGACTATCAAAAACAAAGTCATTCATTTTTGCTTCTTTAGCAATATCTTCAAAGTCTGCACAAAGAATTTCTGTATGTTTTAATTGTTTAGAGCACTTTTTCTAAATTGTCATTTTCATATAAAACAACTGATTTTTCTTTCCAGATGGAATATTAAAAATCACCTTTAAGATTTTCTCTAAACATGCCATTAAAACCAGCTTTATTAAGATGAGATCGTTAGTGCTGCATCAACAGAGTTGAGTTTTACTTTAGGATTACGACGTCTAGCATTAAACTTTATCTCGCATTTCATAATAATATTTTTCGTCGTGATACTTAGTATGTAAATTTAATTCCCTTTTTACATATGATAAGTTGTCTCTAACTTGTTTATAACAGTTTATTAAATCTTTAGTTTTTATCACCAATTATAGCATTATTAGGGCATAGATTGAAGTAGACTGCTGCACCTCCACAGAATGGCTCTATATGTCGAGTTAAAGTCTTGGGGCTTTAGTCGATTGATGGTATTTAATAATTGCCTTTTTCCACCAGCCCATTTTTAATATTGGTTTTTATTATAATCACTCCCCTTTATTTAATTCTATTATATAAGAAAATAGATTTATTTACATCAAGAATATGTTGTTTCATATGTTGTAATTGAGTTTTGTTTTAGAAAAATAAAAATGTTTGTAAAATGGATAGAATGAGTGTAATTTTTTTATATTATATTACAATATTTGACAAATATTGTAATATAATATAAAATGAAAATCAAGAGGTGAGCTTATGGAAGAAAAACGCGAAAAATTTAAGAGATTAGCTGAAAGTAGAACTAATAAAGTGATAGATATGCTGGGACTTATTGGTAATTTATCTAATCAATCTAATTATGAATACACAGCTAAAAGATGTTAATAAAGATATTCTCTTCGATAGAGAAAGGCTTTGGATGTTCAACGAGAAAGATTTAATAGTAATCTAAGCAAAAGACGTAGATTTAAAGCTTTAATAAGGGGGGCTTAAAATGAATGAGTGTTGGCATTTTATTAATAATCAATATGGGGCTGATACAGGGGTTAAAGGATAGCAATATGTTAATGTTTGCTAAAGATCCTTTGAAAGTTTGGCACGTGAGTGTGTCAAAACTCTATTGATGCGAGCAAAAGATAGTGATAAGCCAAGTATCGTTCATTTTAAAACCTTTTAAGCTTAAAACAGAAGATGTTCCTGGAATTGACTTGTTAAAGTATAATGTTCAGAATTGTTTGGATTATTGTAGAAGTTTGAATAATGAATCAGAAGCAGCTGATTTACAAACAATGCTAAATTTGCTCAATCGAGACTATTTAGAATGTTTAAGGGTGAGTGACTTTAATACGACTGGGATTGATAGGCGTAGATACAAATAAGACTGATTCACCATTTTTCTTGCTTACTAAAGGATCTGGTAGTACTAATAAACATGATGGTCAAGCTGGCTCTAAAGGGATTGGTAAATATGCAGCTTTTGCAGTTAGTAATTTAAATACTGTCTTTTATTCAACTAAAACCTTTGATTTCTAAAGAAGGTGGAATGGGGTATTTCTAAAGCTGCAGATCGGCACCTATGAAAGGATGATGATCCCATATTTACTTACAACTGGGAATTGGGATATTATGCATTAGAAAAAAATATGCCCATTAAACATCCGCTAATACTTGATGAGAACTTTAAACGAGATACAACAGGTACAGATGTTTTTATATTAGGTGTAGAACTCGATGAATTAACGATTGAAAAAATCGTATATACTGTTCTTGATAGTTTTATGTATGCTATCTTAAAGAATAATGTTGAAGTGAGAAGTTGAAAGTTATAGTATTAATAAAAGATACGTTAGAAGAATATCTTAATATTGAGTTTTTAGACAAAGTTCAAAATAGGTGAAAAAGCAGCTTTGTTGGCTCAATATGAGTTGTTGAGTTCTGATGAGATTCCATTTGATACTATTGAAACTACCTAATGATTATGGGGGAAATTAAAATCAAGGTTAAAGCTATATAATCCTCAAACTAATGATATTGTTAGTAATCAGTGTGATATTATTAGGCATCCTTATATGAAGATTAAGAAAGTATGCACCTGAAAATACCATGTTTGTATTCAGCTGTATGTGTTATTGAGGACCCATCTGTAAATAAAATGTTAAGGAAAGATTGAAAATCCGCAGCATACCAGAATGGGAAGTGGAGCAACTTATTACAGATAAAGATACGACGATATAAAGGATTAGTACGTTCAATAAATAGAGAGTAATAAAGGATTATATTAGTAATATAGCAATGGCTAATATTGAAGATACAGTGGATTTGCCTTTTAGCTAGTTATTATATACCAGAATCTGACGAGCTCTCAGTTCTGAAAATAATAATCAACTTTTACGAGAAAAGGCAAAAATATCATTTGCTCAAAAGAAGAAGTTATGACAGAATCTAAAAACACCAGAAAGAAAGACGAAAAAAGAAAAAGTAATCCTAAACCTAATGGTAATAGAAGAATAGATAATATTAGATTTGCGTCTATGTATCATGATTCTACAAAAAGAGTATACGCTATCTTTCGATGCACCATGTAATGCAAACAATTGTAGAACTTAAGTTGTTGCATGTGGTATGGAGGATCGTACTACAGTTAGAGATTCTGAGTGCTAGTTTGAATCAGATACCTTGTAATATCATGATAATCAAGTGTATATGTGGCTTTTGATTTAAAGAAAACCAAGAATATGTTTTAGAAATATAAAATTGCAAACTGATGAGAAAACTAGCCGTGGAGGTTGAATTAGATGAAATTAGGTAAAGACTCTTTCCATACCCTCTATTAAATAATAATTCTGAATTAAGTACTTTCATACATCAGATAGTTCATATAAGTTTGTGATAGATTTAGAAGAAATTTGACTCCGAAATTGTAAATCGAAATATTCGTTTAAAAATGTTCGGTTTGAGTTAGAAGAAAGAAGAACTATTAAAATTTATATAAAGAGAGAAGATATTCTCAATTCTTGTAGTTGAATGCTCACAGATCTTTATATCCGACAAATTTATTATTTATGAAGATGGGATAGATATGAATCTTCCATTAAATAAAATTAATGGTAATTTAGTTATATCATCATTTTTAGTTGCAAAGCAGCGTATTGAAAATTTCCATAGTGAATCATTTCAGCATCCTTATATAAAATTTAACTATACATTTGATCGTCATGATATAGTTGCTGCAGATGATGGATTTTCTATATATAGATATTAATGAGCTTGAGCCTCAGTGAGTTGCCATCCATTTTTCAGGTGGTAAAAAGAGGATGCTAAAAATGTAGCTTTTGATAGTAATGGAGCTAAAAATTAATATACTTTTTACCTTGGACGAATCATATATAACTTTAATTTTATTAAACAAAACCTAAACTGCTTAGTGTTGGATTGGAAAGGCTTACTTGCAGTCCCTGCCTTAGCATTCTCCTTAAACTTGCTAAAAGATTAATCTAAAATCTGATGATAGTTCAATTGATGAATTATATGAGGAATATGCTTGGTTTAGATATGTTTGTGATTCTTGTTTTAAAACATATAGAATTAACAAAGGATGATTTGATTGATGGTGATTGCTTCGTTATTGCACAAGAAATTTTGGGATACATCATTAATTACAGTCACTAAATGACATTACTAAGTTCGAGAAGAAGATGATGAATGATGAATACAATACAAGTAAAGTTATATCAGAACAAGCTTTAGCTCATCTTAATTAGCAAAACAAACTAAAGAACTATTTACCTCTAATAGAGATAATGGAAATTGGATTCATACTGCACTTAAAGATTTAGATGAGCCAATTTTGAAGATAAACCCTATAGAATACCAGATTTCAAGTTGTATACAGTAGTAGGGCTAATGACTATAACATTGAGTATAAGAATGGGATTAGTGTGTATATCAGCATTGAAAGGAATTACCTCCATACTTTATTAGGATATGAGTTTTGGGTTTTGGTGATATTTGAAAAGGCTTATAAAGAGGTCTTTTAAATATGATGCGGTCGTCAGATAAAGAAAGTTCTTGCTTAAAATCAGTTATTTGGGAGCACAAGGACAGTAGAGGAATATTTCAGAATGTATTTAGCCAGAATATGGCTCGCATATATTAGTAGATAGAGATGAGTTTGAGTATATGAGTATGTATAGTAATCCATATCGTTTTAGAGTTAGGATGAGAGTATTTCTAATTATCATGCTTTTTTAACAGGAGCTATATACGTAATTAAAGATGTAAATTCTATGCCTGAGTTTACTGATAAGAAGATAATGAATATATACTGAACTCATACAAAGAAGTTATCAGTTAGGTGAGTATAAAAATGTGTAGATATCATGTCAAAGAGTGAGTATTTGATTTTGTTCGTTCAAAAGTATATTCCTCTGTGAGGGCTAATAAGTCAGTATAAGCATATTATATTGAATACTTTTAATTTTAAATACTTTTTATAAAAATGATGAGATACCCAATATCAAAGTATCTCATCATTTTTTGTTGACTATTATAATTTGTAACATCCTTCATCAGAACTATCAAAGAAATGAATTTCTAGTGTTATATTTTATATTATTAATTCTATTTTATGTTAGTACATTCAGCCTCTATTTGAGAATCCTCTTGTTGGTTGTGCGAATAGAAATAATAAGTTTATGATTTCTTTGAGTGTCTTTTTAGTGTTTGTTTTAAAATGTGTTCGTCAGTTTTCATAGCGACCAACCATAACAGATGATAGTATTAGGTAATTGTGGAAGAATATTTCTATAAATATAGCTTAAATAGTAGTTTCTTGAAATACTATTTACTTTTCTTTAGGAACCTTCACACACAAATAGTGGATGAAAAGTCTATATCATCAGACCACTTGGAAGGATTGTAGATAATAGACTTGATACCTGCTGTTGGCGAATCTTCATTATTGGTACTCCCAAAAGTATATTTCCGTGTGGATAATATACTCTTGTAGTGTTGATACCCAGAAATTGATTCATGAAAAGGTTAATTTGTTGTTTCTATTACGATCAGTGGGATCAATGAATTATCAGTATTATGTAAAGTATATAATAAACTAGTAAATCATAATTGAAAGGGTTTAATACCATGTACTTAAACTGGGTTTAGAAAGTTATAAAGTTTTTATTATTTTTCCATCTGAAAGAGGCGTAAAGTTAAGAATAGAATATTCAGGATGTATAGAACAATTGTTTGTATTAATGATTGTCTTATTTTAGTATTGGTATTGAAATTACTTGTGTTAAGTTCGATTATTGGTGGTGAAGGCTCTGTGATAAGCTTCATTAATCATTTTTAGCGATCTCTAATTGTATATTACTGATTCAAAATTACTAGTGTTTTAGCTTATTAAAGATAGTAGTTTGAAAATCATTATCAGACGACGCTTTTTGTATAAAGATTTTGATAAGAAAAGTTGGAGGATACAGATATACTAGAACCATTTCCCAAAAACTAAGAGCTGATTTTTAATTTTATACCAGCTATAAGTTCAGAATATTTTTCTAACATTTTATAAGTCCTTTTATTAATAATGTTTTTATGACCTAGTATTTTAATTACTAGAGATTTTACTGCAAGAGCCTTTTCTTACTAACTTGTTGTTATAAGAGAAAGGCTCTTTTTATATCTGAGAATGTAGAACTTTATATTAGCTAATTACGGTTGCCATTTTGAGAGTACCCGAATCCCATCATGATAATACTGACCACAAGCATGCCATTACCAAGGGTAATGGTACTTTCAGACTAGGCTAGACAGGTAATGAAAGGATCGATGCCCATAATGATTGTGCCTAGTAGCGTAGCAGATAGTTTATGAATTGCCATGATAATCACCCTTTGCCACTAACAACATTAGGTTTCACAATATACGTAATGAGTGCATCATGAGAAGTACCGCCATCAATTGCTGGGATGGAAGCCACTGAATGGAATGAATTTCACGCACACTAATGCGATGCTAGTGATCATGGAACTAGATTCCATTTTTGAGAAAGTCGCTTTGTGGTAATCGATATATTTTCCACGATGAACTAGGTAAAAGTCCGCTAAGATAATGCCGCATAGTGGAGGAACGATAATACTAATGTCCCCAAGGCTCTGAGGGAGTCGATTTTATATGGTTTATGTCATTGTTGCTAATGCAGAGATAGTGATGAGCACGGCTAGCATCATATTTCTGTTTTAGTTTGAAAGAGTTTGCTAGGTTCAATGATGTGGAATGAGTTCGCACCATTTGTGGTAAAGATATTTGTAGTTACAACAGATGAGCTTGAATACGGTACCAAAGCTTAAGAGTACGCGTGATCAGTCACCATCATTCCATAGCTACACCTGCAGATAGCACCGACTAATCATCAACATGCTTTGCCCCCTATCAGACCAATGGGTGCAAGCATGCAACAACATCTTTCTCTGCTTTTACCATAGCGCATAATATCGGCGATACAGTGCAGTAGATGAATCCACGTGCCAATAACGATGGTAATACCTGACAAGTAAATCAATAAAGTTTACTGTATGTAGTTAAATAGTTCTTGCCAGCCGCCGATTGTTTGAACGGAACGAGCATGTTCCTAGTGAAAGAATACGTGATGGAATCGCAATATAACCGAATACAGCGAGAGATTTAATACCGAGCACCGCAAAGATGCATAATAACCGCACTGAGCATCATCGGCAATGACTTCGCCTGTGATAGAAAGGTTGAATACTTGAGCAATAAAATGTCCCATATAAAAGCCGCTGAATAGTGTACCAACCTAGGTTAACGATAGGAACGAAGAGATGCAATTCTGAATCCTTCCCTGACCAAAAGCTGTATCGAGTCAAAAGGGCGGTAGAGGCTGTCTTATAGAGCAATAACCTCACTCAGCCCTGCAATGATACATAAGAAAATATTGCCTAGAATCATGGCTAATAGTAACTCATTGAAAGTTAGCCCGCAGCCCAGCCGCCACCAGCCATCATACTAGTAACAAGAAAAACAAATCAGTCCAACAATGGTGAGAAAAACAGGACTTCGTGCCACCCACAGGCTCTCTCGAGTACTCATTATCTGTGTTTGTATCAACTGGCTCTACCCAAACTCTAATTTCTCCTTACTCATACATCTATACTCCTTTACGTAATAAAAAGCTACCATGATGCGTTTAAAGATTTATATAAAGCATGGTAGTAAAGACCTATTATGTAGCGTAAAATATAGTGAATTTCTCTAATAAAGGATAGATATTTATTGTTTTATAATCGAATAGTATTTGCCTTCATTAAAACATACTTGAGATTAATATTCAACATGTATACTATGCGATTTGAGCAATGCTACTATACAAGCTTTACTGAGGTATGCTAACTCGTTTTGTGATTACTAATCATAAAGTTAAATACAAGCAGTACTATCATATTTTATGGTAGTACTGCCTTTGTTTCTATGTATATACTGTATTTTGATTTAAATTATTTAGAATTACTAACGCACTACAAAAGCTTTCATAATAACCATGGAAATCAATGCATTTACAATACTGATTGTCATAAGCATTGTACCAGTATTTTTAGGTACTAACTACACCTAGTAGACTGCCCATATATTGAATTTGGGAGCCCATCAAGAGAAGTGCTGGAGCCAGAATAGTCACTTGTGTCATATCAAGCGTATTATTGGAAAGTAAGTTAACTGCAAAACACTCGATACCAGCAGAGTAGGATAGCCAAGCTGTTAATAAGATAGTTACGCTTTCACCAGGAAGACCAAATAGTGCCATTGCAGGGGCAAATAGGTTGCACCTAAAATGCCATGATGCCTAAGATACGTAAATACGTGCGTGTATGCCATCAATACATTAGGTAACAAATTTTTGAGTAGCTAATGTAAAGCCTTTTCGTGCACCACGAATAAATATATCACAAATGGATTGTTTGTTTCTTTATTGTTGCTCATCTTGAAATCCCCCTTGAATACCGTATTGAGCGCGATTCGACATACGACACCACCGAAGAATTTCATAACAAATACTACGATAAGTGGTAGAATAATTGGCACTGTTAAGTACGCAAATATAGCAGATCCAATAGCTACGTAGTTGTTAATCATACCCGCACTGCCATATTGCCATGCTGTCACTGATTGTTAATTCTTTGCGGTTAACTAGATTGTTGTCGTAAGGTCTTTGGTAATCGCTTGCACTGCATCTGTACTTTTTGTAAGTCAGTAATCATTGCACTACCAGTTAATCCAGGGGATACCTAAGATAGGTTTCAATAATGGTGTCATTAATTTTATGGGCTGCACGGATTGCACCATAGTGTTCTAAAATTTCTCAAAGCACACCTAAAGCCAACATAACTGTTGGAGCTAAGCCTCAAAGGCAAAGAGAGAAACCCGACGAGCACTGACACCACCTTCACCGATAAAGGTGTGCAGGATGCTATGGTACCAAATTTACCAGAAATAGTCGCAAAGTCTAATGCAGAGAGCCATTTGAAGCCTTCCACATTGTTAGTAATCCTGAGAAGAATAGGATTGCTACAACTAATGCGATATAGCAACCGATGGTTACCTTCTTGGTGAATTGAGTATAGTTTTTCTCATTGTTAGGTCACTCATGATTTTCAACCTCCTACATAAAACACTTAGAGTTATATGACTATAAGTATATAGTAGAAATAATATGTCGCGCAAGAGTATTATTTATAAAAAAGTTATATATATTATTAAAAGTTTTTATTATAACCGAGTTGAAAGCAGATATTTGTGTAGTATAATTAATGTATTAGATATAATTCTATAGAACGAGGTATCAGCGATGAGTGAAGTATTAAATTTCTATAATTATTTACATACAATTCCTGAAGAAGGGTTCCAAGAGTTTAAAACTTCTGCATTTCTAGCAGAAAAGTTGGAAAGTTATGGATATGATGTAACACGCAATGTAGGTGGAAAGACAGGTATTATTGGTATTTATGATAGTGGTAATCCACGGTCCTGAGTACTCTTCGTGCCGACATGGATGCACTTGGTCATATTATCGATGGACAGCATGTATCTCGTCATACTTGTGGACATGATGGACATATGTCTATGTTGTTGGCTGCAGCACAAATTATTAAAGAACAGCAATTGGTAAAACGTGGTAAGTTAAAGATTTTATTCCAACCAGCTGAGGAGCTTGGTTCTGGTGCAACTAGTATGATTAAAGGTGGCGCCATTGATGATGTAGAATATATCTTTGGTGCACATGTACGTCCGTTTGAAGAGGCTGAAAATGGTCAGGCTAGTCCAGCTATTCATTATGCATCCTCCTGCCGTATGGTTATTGCCTTTCATGGTAAACCTGCCCATGGTGCACGTCCGCATTTAGGAATTAATGCTTTGGATGCAGCGGTTCAAGCGGTTAATGCAGTTAATGCCATCCATTTGAAACCGACTGATAATTATAGTGTTAAAGCGACTCGGTTCCTTTGTGACTCTGGTGTAACAAATGCAATTCCTGCTAAAGCCGTTGTTACATGGGACTTGCGTGCTCAATATAATAAAACGATGGACGAGCTTTGCGCTAAGTTTTTACCTGCTATTGAAGGCGCAGCTGCCTCTATTGGTGCAAGCGTTGAGGTTTTGGATTCATTCCGCATTCCTGCAGCAGAGCTAAATGATGAGGCCACGGCTTTACTGGCCGAGTCTATCTCTGCTATTCTTTTGGTAAAAAGCAATTGTGTTTGATCCAATCTATACACTAGGTGGTGAAGATTTCTTCTTCTATACAGTAGAAAAACCAAGTCTAAAAAGCTGGATTTTTGCCTTGGATGTAATTTGCGACCGGTCTGCATCATCCTGATATGAGCTTTGATACTAGTGCTTTTAGAAAAATGGTGTTTCTATTTGGATTGAACTTAGTAGAGCGGTTATTAGGTGAATAATGTTTTTATTAGAACCATTAACATGATTAGATAGAATTTATTGTGCTAATGGTTCTATCTTTTATTTGACTAACTTTATTTCTTACTCCTTTATCTATGCATCATAGTTATTTTTAAATTCTTCATGAATGTGTTATTGTTATATTAATAATGAGTTAAATGCAATTTATGTCATTGAGCGGTATAGGGTGCAATCGAATACATTACGTATATTGTTATTAGTGTTAATAGAATAGTGAAATGTATTAGTCCATAGTGTCTAGTGCGTTTCTTTGGATGTGAATATGATTCAATCAATAGAGCGTGGTATTGAGATACTCAGGGTTATTAGAGGCGTACCGCTTGCGGTGACTGAGGTTGGCAGAATGCGACGGCGTTGCCGAAGACGACGGTCCATCGGTTGCTCAAGACCTTCGAGGGGCATCATTGGGTTGAGTTCAACAGGGACAAGAAGTATCAGTTGTCTTGGGGCGTTTTGCCTATGGCTAAGTCTTTCCTTACGTCTTTAGATGTGCGTGCCATTGCGCAGCCATACATACGGTGGCTATTCGCCATCAGTTGCAGCAGTCCGTGAATTTGTTCTTGGCACAGGGCGATTATCGCATCTGTATCGAGCGCGTTGCGGCGGACAAGCCGTTGCGTCACGACATCAAGATCGGCACGGTGTACCCTCATCTTTAAAGGGGCGGCGGGCAAGATTTTTATACAAATTTCTATCTAGGGGACTTCAAGGATACGGATATGAGTGCTAGTGAAAGCTCTCAAATTCGTCATGATGGGTATGTGGTAAACACGAGGCAATCGCGTGCCTGATGCGGCATCGATAGCGGTTCCTATCTTCTCCTTTGGCAATAAGCTGGAGGCAGTGATGACCATCTCTGGTCCTATAGGGGACTACACGGAAGAACGCGTCAAAAGAGTATCTATCTGTCATGATGGTATTAGGTCAAACCATTTCTAAACAAATGGGAGCGACCTTGTAAATTTTATCCGATATTTGGAATAGCATTCCATAATATGGAACATTTATATATGTTGTTATAGATGGAGCTTGTATTTGTAGCTATAGTTAGGTTTTTATAGTGTGTATGTTGGAGGTAGAGATGAGTCAGCTTTTTACAAGAGATTGAAGCATTAAGACGGTACCCATGAAGGAGTGTGAATGATTTCATTTTTCGATACGTCCAGAGCTGGGGAACGAAGAGTTCCAAGCCCATGAGTTGTTGACGAATTTATTAGAGAAGGAAGGTTTCACCGTAGACCGCGAGGTGAGTGGTACTGAAAACTGCCTTTTAGAGCGGTGTACCACGTAAATGGTGGCGGTCTAAGATCGGGTTGCTTTGCGAGTACGATGCCCTTGAGGGCCTAGGCCATGCTTGTGGTCATAATTTACAAGGCCCATCTATCTGTACGGCGGCGATTGCTTTTAAAAACGCACGCTACAAACACCTTTGTACGCTAGTTGTGTATGGTACGCCTGCAGAGGAAACAGCTGGCGGCAAGCTCGTTATGGCTCGTGAAGGCGTGTTTGACGATTTAGACCTTGCTTTCATGATGCACGGTAGCGATACGACGACGGTAGATGGCAAGTCTTTGGCGCTCAATCTCGTGAATATCAAGTTCCACGGCAAGTCTGCTCATGCGGCGATTGCTCCAGAGAAGGGTATCAGCGCTCTTGATGCGGTGTTGTTGTTCTTTAACGGCATGGAATACTTGCGTGAGCACGTGCCTACAGAGGTTCGCATGCATGGTATTATCACTGATGGCGGCAAGGCGGCGAATATCGTTCCAGATTATGCGTGCACCCAATGGTATATTCGTTCTTCCAGTCGCATTCGTCTCGACGAGGTTGTGGCTCGTGTGAAAGACGTGGCGCAAGGCGCGGCGTTACAGGTAGGCGCTACCATGGAATGGGAAGAGGTTAAGGCGTACGACAACAAAGTCAATGTACAAACCTTGAGACGATATACTTTTAAAAAATGCAGAAAAAGTAGAGTACAGAGATTTCTGAGCCTCGTAAGGTGACGGGATCTACCGATTTCTCTAGTGTGACGTTCCGCGTACCAGGTGCTTGTTTGCGCGTGAAATTCGTAGGCAAGGGCGTAACGAGTCATTCTCAGGAATGGTTAGACAATGGTAAAAGCCAGCTCGCTGAGGACGCTATCATGTATGGCGCGAAGGGTATTGCTTTATCTGTTGAGGAAATCCTTGAAACACCAGGCTTGTTAGAGAAAATCAAAGAGGATTTCAAACAAGCGAAGGAAACGTTCTAAGTATTGTGTTGTAAATGGAGGGACACTGTATGAATTTGTTAGTTTGTTTATTGGTCATCGCCATTACGGGGACGCTTTGTTATTAAGAAGTTTAAAGCGCAAACCGTATTGTTGTTAGGCGGTCTTATTATGATGTTTGCAGCGTACTTGTTAGGCTACACAACATCTTTCGTAGAAGAGAAGAAGTCCACAGGGGTTCTTTTCTTTGATGCTTTTGAATATATTAACATTACGACTGCCAAAAGACGCGGCAAATCTTGGTCTTATGATCATGACTTGTACTGGTTTTGCAAAGTACATGGACCACATCGGTGCCAGCTCTCGCCTCGTTGTAACGGCGATTAAAACCGCTTGGTAAAATGAAATCTGCATACCTAGTAATGTCGCTTACATTTATCCTTAATATGTTCATGTCCCTAGTTATTCCAAGTGCTTCTGGCCTTGCGATGCTCATGATGGTGACAATCTTCCCAATCCTTGTGCGCTTAGGTGTTAGCCCTGTGGGTGCTGCGGCGGCTGTTGCGACAGGTCACTTGCTCGACATCGGTCCTGCCTCTGCAACGACGTTGCTCGTATCCAAAACAGTGAACATGCCTATTCATGAGTATTTTTGTTGGCTACCAGTTGAAAAGTATATATTATTTGCGGCTTGATGGCGGCTATTGCTCACTTCATCTGGCAAAAATACATGGATAAGAAATCTGGTCACATCCCAACAGAATACGTAGAAGCTCATAAAACGGATGAACTTGAAGTTGGTCCATTGGCGTATATCTTCTTGCCATTATTGCCATTGATTTTCATCCTTGGCTTCAGCGAATACGGTATTAAAGGCGTTAAAATGAACGTAAACCTTGCGATGTTCCTCAGCTTGTTCATCGCTATGGGCTGTGAGCTCATTCGTCATCGCGACTTCCGCAAAATGGCGGCTAGCATCCAAACCTTCTTTAAAGGCATGGGCGACCAATTTGCAAACACTGTAACATTGATCGTTGCTGGTGAAACATTCGCTTTCGGTTTGACTTCCCTAGGTATCGTAAAAGAATTCGTTGCTGCTATTCAAGGCCTTGCCATCTCTGCTGACGTAGTAGGCGTTATCGTGTCTGGTATCATCATGGTACTCAGCGTAGTAATGGGCTCTGGCGTTGCGTCTATGTTTGCCTTTGCTCCACTAGTTCCAAACTTTGCAGCTGACCTTGGCGGTACTGCAACAACAATCCTTCTCGGCATGCAAAAACGCAGCTAGCGTAGTACGTCTGCTCAGCCCAATCAGTGCTGTTATGATCGCCGTAGCTGGTATCGCAAACATCTCTAGCTTCGAACTTGTAAAACGTACAAGCGTACCTGTTATCGTTACGTTCATTACAAGTACAATTGCAATCTGGATTATTCACTAATCCTACACAAGATTTTATTGGTACATAGCAACCAACATGCGAGTGTAAATAAAAATAAGTCATTAATGACAAAATATGTAAACTACTAAAGACTCTCACCTTTATTTTGAGGTAGAGCCTTTTTAATTATAAAAATGAATTTGAAAATGAAGTTTTTCGTTGACTAGCTAGCTTTTCACTATTTATAATGAATATGAATTAATATAAAGAATTTTCAACAGATTTATAAATATAAGTGTAAATGTAAATAGTATATAAGGGGAAAGAGAGTATTATGAAAATATATAAAGCCTTATTAATAGGTAGTGTATTAGGAACGATTAGTATACCAGCAGTGATGGCTGATGTGTATAATAATGTCAATTTAGGGACGGATAATACCGTTGTGGCTAATACATCCGCTAATGTAGCGGTAGGTAACATGAATACTACGGATATTTGGGGGATTGCCGTAGGTTCCAATAATACCGCTAAACTTGGCACTATTGCCGTAGGTCGTGATAATACAGGGGATGACAATCAGGTTATTATCGGTACAAATAATACAGCTACAGGTCCGAGATATAGACAATCGAGTGGTACGGGTAACTTTGTAGCCGGCGATCATAATGTAGTGGAAGGTGATTCATCCATTGTTATTGGCCGCTATAATAGCGCTATATCCGAATATGCGCTTCAGCCGATTACAATTATTGGCAATACTTCGACTGCTAAAAGTAATGGTATCGTCATCGGTTCTAATTCAGAGGCAGATACTGGTAATATTGCGATTGGTAATCATGTTCGTGCTATTGGTAGACCTGGTAAGGTAGATCCTGATAATATATTTAAGTTCTTACATTCTGATGCTAAACGAGATTCCTATAGTTTGGTTTCTTTTGGTGGCAGACAGGTGAAAGGTGTAGAGCCAGGTGCTATGACTGAAACCTCTATGGATGCTGTAAATGGGGCTCAATTGTATAGCGTAGCCAAAGAGGCTATGCGTCATTCGACGGTTGCTGCGGAAGATTATACATATGATATTATTGTCACTGAAGGTAAGAATGCAGATGGCTCGACTAAGTACAAGCTTAAGATGGCCGATAATTATGTAACATCTAAGATTCCTACAGTTAATAGTAGTTCTAATATTACGGTAGACAAATATCGAGAGTTCAACACGTTAAAAGATAATTATTATGTGTCTTTGAATTCAGATTTGGAGAACCTAAATTCCGCTCAGTTTGCTGAACATGAGTATCTATATAGCCCTCCTGCAGATGATGCGAATGTATCTGAAATTAATAGTAACGAAGTACGATTTGATAATAGCCGAGCTAAATTAGGCTCCTCCTTAACGGCACAGAGTGTTCATTTTAATGCTGAACATAGTACCTCCTCCTTAGACAGCACGTCTTTTAACTTTCAACAATAGTATTGATGGTAATATGAGTGCCTTTGGCCCGAGTGGCTTTGCCAGTGAAACAAAAGATGGTAAACGAATTGAATTCTCCTCTGATTACATTACAGCTGGGGACCAACAAATTCATAATGTGGCTAAAGGGGTAGCTGATACAGATGTAGTAAAATGTGGCACAGCTGAAAGATGTGGAACGAAAGATTACAAATATTGATTCTGATATCATTAACCAATCTACGTATCACGGATGGACAAGTTGCTCAAAGTGGGGGCTGGTGCAGCGGCGTTAGCTGGATTACATCCACTAGACTATAATCCAAACGACAAGTGGAGCTTTGGTGTTGGTTTTGGTAATTATAAAAATGCGCAGGCAACCGCGCTAGGCGCCTTTTACCAACCTAATGAACACACGATGTTTAACATTGCTACAACCCTTGGGGATAATCGTAATATGGTGAGCTTAGGTGCCAATGTGAAAGTAGGTTATCAAGACCCAACACTTAAAACAAGCCGCTTTGAAATGGCAAAACAAATCAAAGACCTACAAGCCGATAATGCATCACTACGTGCAGACAACGAAGAACTCATGCTGAAGTAAACGAAATTAAAGCAGCGTTACAAAATTACATTACAGAATAGGCACGTTCTCGAGGATATAGTATACTTATACTAATGCTAATGAGAGAACGTGCCTATTATTGTTTGAGAGGTGTTGTATGAAACTAAAACAGTACTTTTGTTGAGCTTGGCTGTAGCATTCGCTTTCACCATGCCTAGCCAA